>WNGB01001318.1_pt1 | contig 85832 bp, 95 predicted proteins | sample 5400681 | NCBI WGS metagenome assembly WNGB01 (sample SAMN13153367, study PRJNA577476) | soil metagenome | isolation source: 115 cm soil or saprolite under grassland replicate 2 | place: USA:California | collected 2016-06-15 | reverse complement strand
CATCACATCCTGGGGCTGGAGAAGGTCCCAAGGGTCCGGCTGTTCGCCGGTTAAAGTGGTACGCGAGCTGGGTTCAGAACGTCGCGAGACAGTTCGGTCCTTATCCACTGTGGGCGCAGGAGAATTGAGGGGTTCAGACTCTAGTACGAGAGGACCGAGTCTGACGAACCGCTGGTGTTCCAGTTGTTCTGTCAAGAGCAGTGCTGGGTAGCTATGTTCGGAAAGGATAAGCGCTGAAAGCATCTAAGCGCCAAGCCTGTCCCAAGATGAGTTCTCCCTGAAGGGTCGTGGTAGACCACCACGTTGATAGGCTCCGGGTGTAAGCATGGTAACATGTTCAGCTCAGGAGTACTAATAACCCGTTCGGCTTGATCTTTTACTTTTCTGTTAACCCGTTCCGCGCCTTTGCGGGACGGCAATCAGAGAAGACAAAAGATCTCATATAAAACTCAGGTGAAGTTGTAGCGTCGGCTGTCCTCAGCCGAAATGAACTCCTGTATGTAGATGCCGGAGAAACTGGCGTTCTTTGAAAGCTCGATATCGTCCCTAGAGATTCGGCCTCGCGCTTGCGTCGCTGCGACCGCAGCGAAATGCCAGTGCGGTTCCGCACTCTGGTGACATTAGCGCATTGGCCCCACCCGTTCCCATTCCGAACACGGAAGTGAAACGCTGCAGCCCCGATGGTAGTACGGCGATAGGCCGTGCGAGAGTAGGACGTCGCCAGAACTAAATGCCCGGTGAGTTTATCTCATCGGGCATTTCGCTTTTGGCACGCCTACTCGAGCACGGCTGGCCGTAAGAGAATCGAGCCAATGGGAATTGAGCGAGATGGACGGGAAGCCCGAAGGGCGAAGCGCGTGGGAACGCGCGAGTCAATAGGACGTCCCCCAGAGCCCAGCACTTTGCTAGTTAAAGTGCTGGGCTTTCTCTTTGCCGGATCCGCAATCGTTCCGTTCTGGGGAGCACAGGCCGCTGGCCTGTTGGCGACGGCTGCCAGCCGTCGCGAACTTCGGTTTCTGACAGCCAGTCGGGTTTGGCCAGATCAACTATCAGACGCCGTCCGAACTGGGGACAAACACCAGTTACTCCGGACGTGGCAAATTCCGGTCCCGGTCATAAGGCAACACACAGCGAGGCGGCAAAGCATCGTTCGGAAAATCCTTCTTCCAGCGACGCCGCTCCTTCTCGGTTGCGTAGTACTTCAGGAAAATGGCGATGTCTTCCTGATTGCAACCGCCGATCGGACTCATATGCCATGCGCCGCCAAGTTGCGACAGATCGGGCGTTTCCTCGCGCAGCCCGTCAGACCACAGCCATGTATAAAGCTCGCGTCGGTCAGATGATCTGTGTTTTCGACAAAGCAACGGATTTTCGCAAGCGTGCACAGCACCTCCTGAAGTTTCGCGACCAAACTCGTATCATCAAGCTCGCTCGGCGGCACCATCGCTATTCCACCGTGAACGAGCCGATTGAAGTTCGTGTCATATGACGCCTTCTCGTACTCACAGGCGAGCGTCAGAAAAGCCTCCTCGAGGCTTGGCGATACCTCCCCGAAATCGCCGCTGATCATTGATCCGCCAGTCAGATCATCTAGTTCGTGTTTCATCTTCTCGATGCGAATTTCGCGATCGACATCCGCTTCGTCGTCTGGCGCCCGATCAAATGAAGACATGATTGCAGGAGTAAACTTTATTTTGTCAAACGAACGGCCAGATGCCAATCGCAATTGAAGCTGGATGCGAGTGTGCCTTGATTTCGCCCTCAAGTTCAGTACAACGGCGCGATGGCCGACGAAATAACGCCGCCACCCCCGCCTGCTCCTCAACCGGTTCCTCGCACTGCGCCCGCCGCCATCTGGAGCCTTGTTTTAGCAGTTCTTTCATTTCCGTTCGGATCGCTTCTTACCGCGATTCCCGCTGTCATTTGCGGCCACATCGCTCGTTCGAAAATTCGCAAATCCGGCGGCGCGCTCGGCGGGAAAGGAATTGCCACCGCAGGGCTAATTTTAGGCTACATCATGCTCGCGCTTTGGGTAGCGTACATCCCGTTCATTGTCAGCATGGTCAAGTCCGACCGCGAACGGATTCAGCAGCTTCTGAGCAAGAAACAGGAAATCGCATCGCCGGATGGCAAACTGAAAGTCACAACCTCTGGCATGTGGACAAAAGGTCCCGAGCTCAGCAAGCAAGCCTCACTCCAAGTTGGTTACAAAGACAAGAAAATGTACCTGATCGTGATCAGCGAACCGAAATCCAGTGTCCGGAACATGACACTGGAACAACATCATCAACTGACGCGCGACCATATGTTGCAGAAAATGAAGAATGCGTCATCCACCCAGCCAGCTTCGCTAACCGTTGATGGTCATCCCGCTTTACAGGATGAAGTGAGTGGTAAGCAACAGAGAGCGGATCTTGTGTTTCTTCATACGACCGTAGATGAGGGCGACTCTTTTCAACAGATTCTGGCCTGGAGCACAAAATCGAGCTGGCCGAAGCAAAACCAGGAACTGCGCGAAATTACCGCAACATTTCAAAGCGAGAAATAGACGTCGATATGCCGTAAGAGAATGGCGGGAGCCGGGAAGCCGCGACATGGACGGGAAGCTCAAAGGGTGAGCGTGCGGGAGCATGCGAGTCAACATCGCCGCGGGACCCGGCGAGGTAGACGGCAGAGCCCGAAGACTGACTGAGTGGGGAAGGAACGAATGAATCGGACGCCGCCAGAACTCAGCCCTTTGCTGGCCAAAGTGCTGGGTTGTTTTTGAATTTTCGTCCATGGAGCGGTTGCCGCGGCGACCTGGCGGCGGCGCGATCGCCGTCGCGAACTTTGTTCGTCGTCTTCGATGTCCATTCTTTGCTGAGCCACGACGAGCGAACTTGCGCGCACACAGGAGCACAGTTACTGTGCGTGCATGACCAGAAACATCACGCTCTCGGTCGAGGACTCAGTCTTGAAGGAAGTGAGGCGAATCGCCGTCGAGCAGGACACCACTGTGAATGGCTTGGTCCGGCGTTATTTGCACGAACTCGCCGGCGAAAAGAAAAAGAGAGCAAAAGCTCGCCGCGACCTCCTGAGATTGCTGCCCAAAATGAAAGCTCGGGTGGGACGTATCCACTGGACGCGAGAGGAGCTCCATGCCCGTTGAGGCGTTCGTTGATACCAACATCTTTGTCTATTCGGTTTCGTCCCATCCCTCGGAGAGAGAAAAGCGGGACAAAGCGCGGGCGTTGCTTGGTGCGGTCGATTTTGGGACCTCGGCACAAGTACTCGGTGAATTCTTCGTCACTGCTACCCGCAAAATTGCCGAACCGCTTTCCGAACGCCAGGCAGTGCATTTCATTGTGCGATTAACTCGCCTGCCCATTGTGGCGATCGACAGCGAGCTGGTTCTCGAAGCGATCGCTCTGCAACAAGAACATCGGGTGTCTTACTGGGACGGCGCCATTATCGCAGCGGCTCGCCGGCTCGGGGCAAAAACCATTTACTCCGAAGATCTCACTCACGAGCATTCGTACGGGTCAGCGCGAGTGATTAATCCATTCCGAACACGGCAGTGAAACGCTGAACTTCCGCTGGGCGCTTTCGGGGCTGCGCGAAATTACCGGAACTTTTCGCAGCGAGAGATAGATGGCATTTTGGAGCCGACTCGCGACTTGTCACAATGCCGCTCGGGATTCCGCTTCTAAAACTTCAGGCGAGACAGTAGGGCGGCCGGATATTTTCGCGTTGAGGATTTTCTCGTATTCTTGAAGCTGTGCGAGATCCTCTAAAGACAGCGATATCGCCGAGGACGCATGTGAAACAATTTTGCGCTTTTCATTTACGTCGTTCATCCAAGAGGTTGCTCTTTCTTTACTAGTGCTAGGTTTACCGAAACCGAGCAAATCCTTGAAGATGTTCCAGTGCTCGGTCGCGATTTTCCGGTAGTGAATTAGGTCGAAATAGTGCTCCTTGCCGCCTCGTTTTCCATCATCGTCCTCGTAACGCTTACCCACCTCAACGCGCACTAGTTTTGGCACACCTTCCATCCACCATTCGGATTCATCCTCCCCAAATTCGCGTTTAAGCTCTTCAAGGACGACTTTCTGCAACGTCCTTTCAATACGATCGATGATTTCTTTGGAACGAGTATTTGTTTGTGCCTTCTCTTCTTCTAGGAACTTCTCTAGCCCTTCGGGGTTGAACTCGAGATATCGATCGCGTATCGCCTTCTGGCAACGACGCGTGCGCGCCGTAATCCCTTGAATGCCTCGCAGTTCTCGGAATTTTAATCTTTCGCTCTCAGAGAGCGATCCGAGATAGTCGGCCAACGCAACGCCGTATTTTCGCGCAAGCGTAAACAAGTCTTCCCCATCGAAGTCGAGAAGCTTTTTCCCTTGCTGTTCCAAGTCCTCCAGAACGCTGCGCAACACAGCGACACAAGCTGACACACCATCGTTCATCGCCAGACCGCCGCCTGGATTCGCACCCTTTTCCCACCAATCGGCTGCCGCGTCACGGATCAGTTTAACCACTCATTCAGAGCAAAGTTTGTTCTCTCAAGCGTGGCTCGGTTGTCACCGCCCCAAAGCGGGCCGTATATAAGTACATTACCGTGTTTTTCCTTAGCAATATGCAGCTTGGTCTTCTCTATTGCTGAGTGAAGACTTGTGATAGTGATGCATCGAATTGCGTCCTTACTGTCGTCAGAAGTTTGAATGCGCTGGTAGAATGGAGATTCGGGGTCTTCGTTCAGTTCCTGAATGCCCTTGGATATGATTGCACCGAGGCGGACTCTTGGATCGTCGGCGTCCCAGTTCAGCTCGGCAACGAGTGTTTGCAGTAGTATCTGCGACACCCGTTTTTGTTTTGAATTTATCTCGATGAATAATCGAGCCTGTTCGCTCGGACGAAGGCCGGCAAAAGCAAGGATCGTTAGGAGAGACTTGGGCGCCCGCTCTTGCTCCGAATAACCGAAGAGCCGGTGCTGTCCATCAATGACCCACGCTGATTTATAGGCAGGCCGAATTTCGAGCCAGCCGAGAAGCCCGTACTCATCAGCATCCTCTGCTTGTTTCACCCGCTCAAACCGCAAGCGGCTGCTGTCTAGATTGATAACGATACTGGTAGGGAAGTAACCGTTCTCAGAAATAAATTTGCGGATCTTTGCAAGCCGCGATTTTTGGACCATGCGCTGGTATGCATCAACATCCGAGGGTTTCCCTTTAGATCGGTGTGACACATAGCAAATCTTCAATAAATATTCGGGCGAGGCTGCAAAGGTATAACAGTGCGTCCCACCCATTTTATGGCGAATCGCCGGCACCCGAATCCTAAGCCCCGGAACTTCCTTGCCAGGCATCAAGTCCGAGAAGAATTGATATTTTGCGGCTGAACCAAGGTGGCTGACGAGAGTTTCGTAGTACGACAGATCGCGTTCATCGAAGAGAACCACATTTGCCTGCTTCGCTCGGGCGCGATCGTTATCGATTAGGGAAATGTTTGACGTGAACATCGCAAGAATGATTTGTCGCCGAAATTCGCCCGGAAACTGTTTCCGAATGCTTTGCGTGAAGTTTTCCCGGATTAATCGGTGCTTTCCGAGCTCTTCTTGAAATGTTGGCCGTCGGGCGACCTTGTCTGAAGATTTGCATTCAATCGCCAACGCTACTTCGCCGTCGATTCCGACGACATCGATCTTGGTAGTCGGAGCTGAGTCTTCGCCTGGCAACTCGAGCACTGCTCCAGTTTTGCCCGAGAGAAATCCAAATCGCATTTTGTATAAAAGCGACCACACCCGGTCCTCTAAAAGTTGACCATGCGGCTTTTCGCGGCGAAGCCGCGTCGTCGCCTTATTCTGCTTGTCCACGGTCCAGCCTCTGGAGAAGTAATCGTCGACGAGTTTCGAGTTCACTGTCTTCGTCTCATAAGGTCGCGCCTTCGCACGGGCGAGGCCTTGAAGCGATTCAGTCGATTCGATCCCCTGCAGCATTACGCCAAATTGTGAAATAGACACTCCGTTATCATGCGGCGGTTGGAGGCAGAGGCTGCCATGACTGAGGCACGCGTGACACGTTCGATTTTGAAGTAACCGTATAGTCTGAGAACCGAAATATGATGTGCGTTTGACACGACGACATAACAGCCCCGTTCAGCTGCAGCCGTCGCGGCACGTGCAAGCCGAACTTGATCTTCCCACTGCAGAATCTTTTCGTTGTACTTGAGAAATCCGTTGTTGCCATGGGCTACTGTATACGGCGGGTCGAAGTAGATTAGATCACCCGATGCAGCTTCTGCAGCCACGTCCTCAAAATCAGCAACAAATAAGTCTGCGTGTCGCAGAACTTTTGATGCCGCACGAATTCGCTCTGCGTTACAAGGTTTTAGGTGGAGCTTATAGCCATATGGCACATTGAATTCACCTCGTAGATTCACTCGGTAAATTCCGTTAAATGCTAGCGTAGTCAGGTAAAGAACTCTCGCGGCCCGCCTAGAACTCACGCGTGGGCTCAGGTCGCGAATAGCATAGTAATTCTGCTCCGAGTTCTTAAACCTTCTCAGCGCCGCGATCACGGCTTCGGGATCGCTTTTGATCTGCTGGTAACAATTGATTAGGTCGACGTTCGTGTCTGACAGAATAGCTCGTTTGGGCGCTAATTGAAAGAAAAGCGCTGCGCCGTCGCAAAATGGTTCAAAGTACCGCCTGAACCTCAGGTCCGAAATCATTTCGACAAGACGCGGCGCGAGCCAACGCTTCCCACCTGCCCATTTCAACAGCGGTGCCGATGACGACTCCGATGCACGACTGAAATCTTTAAGCGACACGCGCCTTTCTGACATGCCGCGTTATTTTGCCCGGACGGGTAGCCAATGCAACTCATTTCGTTGGCTAGAAGCTGGTCACGTTGCCGCCGTCCTTCGTCAAGGCCACGGCGTGGCCGGCAAATCGGATACGAGTTCAGTGCAGAGTTGCAGTATTACGCGATCGGGGCACATTTTGCGGCCGAGGCGTTGCCGCAGTTGTCGCAGCATTCTTGAAACCTTGCCACATAGCCCGCATGCATCGTAAGCGGCTTACGATACGAGGCTGAACTGGCCGCAATTTGCGACCAGCTGCCTTTGACTCAACATGATGTGGTCACAATTCATGGCTGGCTGGCCTGCATTTTCTGAGTTTTCTTTAAAGCCGCAAATTGCGACCTTAAAGCGTCGTGCCGAGACACAAATTCACGGCATATTTTGAAAACGAAGTTCTCCGCAAACGGCCGTATCTCACAAGAGAAATGTGCATTCGCGTGATTGAATCGCCGATTCGCTCCGAAGCGCAAGAGCAAGATCGATATCGGTTTTGGGCTAGGGTCGGTGAGCTCGGCGGACGTTACTTGCGGGTCGTACGCTCGCCGATAAAGTCACTATACACAACGCATTTCTCGATCGTCGTTTTAAGCCATGAAGTTAAATTACCATCCAGATACCGACTCGCTTTACATCGATCTTTCGGCCAAGCCGAGCGCAGAGAGCGTCGAGGTTTCCAAGGGCGTCGTCTTGGATTACGACGTGGATGGCAATCTCGTCGGCATCGATATCGATCATGCCAGTTCGAAATTGAATTTGCGGGAACTCGTCACCAGTCACATTCCGCTCGAAACGGCGCAAAAAGCGTAGCAACAAGTGGGTTCCATTTTGTGGCCGAGGCGTTGCCGCAACTTTCGCAGCATTTTTCTTAAACCCTTGCCTGGCAGTTCTCGTCCATCGTAACCGGCTTATGATGCGGCACCGAGGTGGTCGAAATTTGCGACTATAGTTTTGAGATCAGCGCTTGGCGGACCGTTCTTAGTCCCGGATTTGACTCGCGATTTCCCGATCGCTCGGTCGCGCCACCACGCGATCAATGCAGTCCATCCAACGGCGTCCCCGCACGTCGTATTGTTGTTCGTAACCTATTGCGCGTCGTACATCGGCAAACGTTTTCTTATCGGCCCCAGCCTCGCTTCTGCGGCTTACATAGACCACACGCGGACCGCTTAGGCGCGCCCCGAAAGCTTTCCGGACTGAGTCAGCTTGGATTTCATCCACGAATTACTCCGTTAGTTCGGGAACCTTTTCGTCTTCGTATTTCGCAATCAGCGCGCCGAGCACGTCCATGAGCGATGCGAGCGGATGATTTTCGTGTTCGCCAACTTCATCGGTGACACGATCAAGCAACTCCACGAGCTCCCGGTAATCTCCTTCCGTATGCGGCACGCGCACGGCCCGGGAGATCGGCGGCCAAGCCTTGGTGAGTTTTCGAGTTCGGCTAGTGTCATATTAAGGGGTGAACCCGATGCGTGGTTTTGGTGGTTGCGGAATAACCGGCGGGTCGATGATGTCCATGACGCGTTGCAGAATGGTTACGATCACGGCTTCGTGAACATTAAGACGCTTTTTCAACTCCTTCTCCAGCGATGCAAGCTTTTGCGCCAAGTCGCGCTTGTCACCAAGCAATGCACGCATTTTCAGAAACGCACGCACGACAAACACGCTCATCTGCACAGCACGCCGGCTGTTGAGGACATTGGCTGCCATGATCGCGCCGTGTTCTGTGAAAACATAAGGCAGCTTGCGACGCCCACCGTGGCTGGAACTTGAAGTGCCAATTTGGTACCTTAAAGGTCGAGACTCTCCAACCAAACTTGAGGTGCCAATTTGGTACTTCAAGTTTTTCCATTCATGTGATGAAAGCTGAAAGACAAAATCCTTCGGGAATCGATCTCGGTTCCGTTTCACTGCGCGGTTTAGCGCCTTCGTCTCGACGCCATAGATACCTGCAAGATCTGAATCAAGCATGACGCGTTGACCGCGGATTTCGTAGATAAGCCGACCGAGTTGATCCGCCGTTAGCCTTCGCGACGAGCTTGGCATCGCGCCAGAGGCTATCACCACAGCGCCTGCATCGCCAAGAATGAACTGGTCGCAAATTTGCGACCTCAAGAACTGACGCTCCCCGAGATCATCCGTTTGCATTCGTGCCTGCCACGCCGTAGTCGCTGGACGAAGACAGGTAATCCGCGGTAATTTGCTGACATGCTAACAAGCCAGAAAGTCATTGACGCCATTGGGTCAGAGGGCAGAAGACAGAGATCAGAGGACAGCAGACTGCATCACGAATGTGAAAATCCGATTTGGCGACGCGGCGGTTCTGGCGAGGGCGCAAGGAGCGGCAGAAGTTTTTGATAGATATCGCGAAGAGCGGTGTCGTGCTGCAAGAGAGTTTTATCGATCTCTGCCAGGCGCTTTAGAATCGCGGCATTCGTGGCGACTTTCTCGCGCAGCTCAATGAATGCGCGAATGACATAAACGCTCATCGCAATTGCTCGTTCACTTCGCAGGATGTTCGCCACTTGGAGCGCGCCATGCTCAGTGAATGCCCACGGTCGGTAAACTTTTCCACGATGCTTTCTGGAACTGGTCGCAATTTGCGACCAGTTACCCAGCTCTGCTCCAGGTCTCTTCAATGAACTGGTCGCAATTTGCGACCTTAAAAGTTCATATTCGTCGGACGTCAGTTGAAACGCGAAATCCGTCGGAAAACGTTCCCGGTTGCGGCGGAGTTGCTCGTTCAGGCGTTTCGTCGTCACGCCGTAAACCGCAGCCAGATCAGTGTCGAGCACAACCTTTTGATCGCGGACCGTGAGAATGCGAATGTTCGGCGACTTGTTCTTCATCCTTGCAACGAAGTTTATCATTCGCTCTGGCGCTAGCGTCGAGACATATCCGCGTGACGGTTTCCCATGCTTACGAGTCAAAAAGCTATCGACCCGCCTTCGCGCAGCCTCCGGCGTGACGAGTGCGATTCAATGTGTTTGAATCCGTGTAATCCGCGGTAGGTTTGACTCATGTTAACAAGTCAGAAGGTAATTGACGCTATTAACGAGCAGATTGGATACGAGTTCAGCGCGGAGCTGCAGTATTACGCGATCGGGGCGCATTTTGCGTCGGAGGCGTTGCCGCAACTTTCTCAGCATTTTTTTCGGCAGGCGGAGGAGGAAAAAGGGCATGCGCTGCGGTTTATTAAATACATTGTGGATGCTGGCGGGCGGGTGATGATCCCGGCGATCGATGCGCCCAAATCGAAATTCAAGACCGCGCGCGACGCGGTTAAACTTTCGCTCGATCAGGAAATTCATGTCACCCAGCAGATCAACGGGCTGGTGGAGCTCGCGCGAAAGCAGAACGATTATATCACGATCAATTTTCTCCAGTGGTTCCTGACCGAGCAGCTCGAGGAAGTTTCGTCGATGGATAATTTACTCAAGATCATCGAGCGTGCGGGGACGGATTTGCTTCAAGCGGATGAATACCTCGCTCGGGTCGGACTAAGAACGATGCCCGAGCCGCCGAAGCAGTGAGAATAGCAGCGAAATAGCGCGGCGATCTTCGCCGCCATCTCAAGGAGGCGGCGCTGTCTAAAGCCTCGTTCGCGTTAGGCGGCGGTTGAAAACCGCCGCTCCCTGGTCTCGGCCCTGTCTCTGGCTTGAGGCGATTGAGGTCAATCTTCCTTACCTCAACCCTCAATATTCGCATATCCGCCAAAAAGCTTGCGCCGGCACGGTGCGAGGGCGTTGTTCATCCATGAAAACGAAAACAGCATTCAGTTTGATTGTGGCTGCGAATCTTGTTTTTTGTAGCGCGGCCTTCGCCGCTGGCGCAAAGACGCATGAAGTCACGGGAACTGTGCTCGAGACGACCCCGACGAAGATCGTCATTCAGAAGGGCGCGGAGCGATGGGAAATCGATCTCGATCCGCAGACCAAGGTCAGTGGGGAAATAAAGGTCGGCGCAAAGGTAACCATCACCTACGCGATGAGCGCGGCGAAGATTGACGCAGGTCCCCTACCAAAACTCAAAGCCGCTGCCGAAGCAGTAGCCCCAGTCACTTCGAGCGTAGCACCCGGTTCGCAGAAAAAAGAGGTGCCGGCTGTTAGTCCTACACCATAGGTGACTACACCACGCGGAGGGACGATGTCTCTATCGTCCCAAATGATGGGACGCGACGGAGCGCGTCCCTCCCAAGCCACGACCTCACCCACCGTAAGCGGCAGGTATCTGGAATCGCCAAAGATAATTAGAGATTTGAACTCGTTCGTCTCCCGACTCTCTCACCGCTACCTTGCGGCTGAACCGTCCATGTCACTCGTCCCACTCGCTCCACTCTCGACTTCGCTCGGAATGACAAAGGGCCGATGACGACTGGATGAGAGGAAGCGGATCACAAGGCGTGCGGCCGCAAAGCGGAGGCTGGTATGACTTTCAAAGATCATTTTTCGAGACAAGCCGCTGATTACGCGAAGTTTCGACCTAGCTACCCACGGAAATTATTCGATTATCTGGGGAGCGTCGCGCCGAACCGTCAGCTCGCGTGGGATTGTGGTACGGGAAACGGACAAGCGGCCGTCGGACTAGCATCCGTATTTGATCATGTCATCGCGACTGATGCGAGTGAGAAGCAAATCACAAATGCCGAGCCGCATCAGCGCGTGGACTATCGCGTCGCGCCCGCAGAGAACAGCGGCATCAAATCAGAGACGCTTGATCTGATCATGGTCGCGCAAGCGCTGCATTGGTTCGACCTGGATCGTTTTTATGCGGAAGCGCGCCGGGTGCTGAAACCCAATGGCGTGTTCGCTGCCTCAGCGTACAAATTTTTCCACATCACGCCAGAAATCGACCGACTGGTAAATCATCGCTATTACGACAAAGTAGTCGGCTCGTTCTGGCCGCCAGAGCGCGCGCTCGTTGAAAAATTCGAAGAACTCCCCTTCCCTTTTTCGGAAATCCAGACGCCTTCATTCGAAATGATCGCGCAATGGAACCTGAAACATCTGCTGGGTTATCTGCGGTCGTGGTCGGCGACGCAACGTTTCATTGCGGCGAACAAACGTGATCCTCTGAAGGCGATTGCTGATGATCTCCGCGCCGCGTGGGGCGATCCCGGACAAATGCGGAAGGTTGTGTGGCTGCTGATCTTGCGGGTGGGCCTCAAGGCGACCCCCGAGCGACGGCGCAATAAGAAAAGGCGGAATTCCGAAAGTTTTCGCGAGCAGGCGTCCAGCGTCCAACTTCGAAGGTAGCAATGCGCGCCCCGCGGTTCAGCCGCCGCAGCCCAAGCTGCTAAGGCGAAGGAGGCTCGCGCCCTACCAATTTTTTCCTGCGTTCCTGCTTTCCTTAGCAGATTCCGGTTTTGCAAAACGCTTGAATAGAAGGGACCGGAAGGAGTCTAATCGGACACATGAAAACAAAGTTACCACTCAGTTTATTGGCCGCAGCGACTCTCGCGTTCAGCAGCGCAGCTTTTGCCGCGGGTGCGAAGACTTATCAAGTAACCGGGCCTGTCCTCGAGGTCACTGATTCACTGATTGCGGTCCAGAAGGGAAAGGACCGTTGGGAGATCAATCGTGACGCCAACACCAAGGTCACGGGAGACCTCAAGGTCGGCGAAAAAGTGACGGTTACTTATACGATGTCGGCCACAGACGTGGAAGTGAAGGCCGGCAAAGGCGGAAAGAAAGGGGCAGCCAGTCCGGCGGCTTCGCCCAAGCAATAAACAAAGAACGACTCAAATCGCCGGACTGCGTGAAGCCTATCCGGCGATTTTTTTGTTACTCATGATTCCGTGCGGCCTTTCTCGCCTCTCCTCTTGCACAAGGGGAGAGGACTAAGGTGAGGGGTCGGCGTCTGCACGCGCCAGTTGCTCTGAATAACCCTCACCCTCCCCTCTCCCTGCAGAGGGAGAGGCGACTTACAATTTGCGAATACCACCGGGAAAAATCTTGCACTGCTGACGATGAAGATGCGGTTGCAGCGATTTATCTTCGTCGCCCGCTGCCGCCGAGAATTCCTCCCAGGATTCCGCGAACGAGTTGCCGGCCAATTTGGCTGCTCGCAGCGCGCATTGCGCTCTTGGCCATTGAAGTCGCAAGCGAATCATGAATCGCGCCGCGTGGACCGATAGTTGGTTGGAAAGCTGCCGTGTCGGATTAGGGCAAGACTCGGGAGGACAGGCTTCCAAATCGGGCCCTGTGATTCAGAGAAACGCGATGCCCATTGCGGAATACTTGTGTCTCGATTTGGCTGTGCTTGCGCTATAAAAGAACGTAGCGTATCGACTAATCGAATCGTGGTCGAGGAATCAGGAGCGGATGCAGGCGTGCAGCCTTTCCAAACTCAGAAAGTCCGAGAGCGTTCGTTGCAATATGGCTCTTCGGCAAAGAACCCTTATGATTAAGAGACGGCGCCGCAAAGATGGAAGTTTATAAGGTTGCCGATGTCGTCAGCCTGCCGCGCGAGGAAAGGCAGCCTGACGGCGCTAGCAGCGTAGTACACATCACCGAAAAAGAGCGCGCACGCGAAGTTTCTCTCTTACTCACTACTCTCGAGGCTGTAGACAGTCCGCGGCCCGATAGCGCTTGGGCAATGGACATCGTAATAGACGAAGGCCCACACGAACGATTGCTCAGGCTGCAACTCCCGCCATTGATTAGTCGCTCTGATTCAATTGCTGAGCCCATTTTTCTGGCAAATCGCCAACTTTTGTTCTTCCAGAACCGCCTCTTCATGCCCAAGCCTCCGCCATCCAGTAGTAAGGAATGCGACGAGGTCATCGCCACAGTGAAGAAATATCGCGAGGAGGAGGAAGTTTCTCGCATCGCCGTGGTCGAGGAATCAGCAGCGGCTGCAGGTGTGCAGCCTTTCCAAGTTCGGAAAGTCCGAGAACGTTCGTTCTTGGCGCGTGTCTTCGGGGGTTCGCGAAGTGGGGATGCCGAGGCCGCGGTCGAAAATCTGATCGCAGAGCGCGGCTTGGACAATGTGGACGTCGTCGCGATTGATAATTGCCTGCATCAGGCTGGAGTTCGCGATAAGGCCGCGAAGGGCGTCCTGCTAAACGTCTGGAGCCATGCCGTCGAGCGATTTGTTGCGACTGATGGCACTCTTGACAGCGCAGAAGCCGTATTTTTGGACCGACTCAAGTGTGTGCTTGGGCTCGACGCAACGACAGCGTACAGCGAGCGGGATAGCGCCTTAGCTAATGAATTTGTCGCGCGCGCTCGCCCTTTGATAAGTGGCTCCGATCCAACTAGCGAAGAGACGCGATCTGCGATTTCGCGACTTGCTCAACAATTACGGATCCCGCCGGATAAACAAAAATCGCTGCTCAAAAATTTGGCGCAGGCTTCGTATGACTCCAGTCTCAAATACTGGATTGGCAAGCGCCGCGCCGACGCGTCAACCCTGACTAGGCTCCGCGCGTTTCAGGAAGAATATGAGCTTTCACCAGACGTAATTGAGGGATACAAGTTGGCGAGGTGCTGGCACCTTACGTTGCTCGATCAGGGACAGCTTCCAACGGAGGCCGCAGACGTCTCACTGAGTTCCGATGAAACGTGTCACTTCGGCGGGGTTTCGGTTCTTCTTGAGCCCCGAAAGGTTCGTCGCAGCGGCATGAGCTACGACACTTTGCAAGAGATCGACCGCGGAGTGCTATACATCACCAATAAGCGGGTCTTATTTGTCGGAAGTTCCGGGACGAAAACGATGCGGTTTTCAAGTTTGACCCGCACGTTTACAGACAATGGCGCATTAGTGATTCAGCGAGGCACGGGAAAGAATCAACATTTCGTTTTCACTAACGATCTTGATCTCGAAGCAGCCGTTCGAATACTCGAAGACCTATGTGGCGCTAAAGAGCTTTTGTCTGCGAGTGATGCGTCAACGGAAAATAGCAAGCCACCTCCTGTTCCGATAGAAGCCACAAAGCAGTCGCAGCCGGCCAAAGCTACGACCGTCGCTCCCAAGTCGTCGTCGGATGTTCAGTCGCTATTAAAAGAGCTTGACGCTTTAACGGGCTTAGCTGCTGTGAAGCAAGAGGTCCGGAGTCTGATCAACTATCTGCGCGTTCAACGATTGCGCCTTGAACAAGGATTGCCGACCGGACAGATCACAAGTCACCTCGTGTTCACAGGCAATCCTGGAACCGGCAAGACTACAGTCGCGCGGTTGCTGGCGAAGCTGTATCAAGCGATGGGCTTTCTCCCCGGCGGACAACTTGTAGAAACCGATAGAAGCGGGCTTGTTGCTGGTTACCTCGGTCAGACGGCTATCAAAACCTCGGAGCTTCTGAAGAAAGCACTAGGCGGTGTGCTGTTCATTGACGAAGCATATGCGCTAGCACAAGGAGAGCACGGTGGATCTAATGGCGATTCGTACGGCGAAGAAGCGATCGATACTTTGCTCAAAGCGATGGAGGACAATCGCGATCAGCTGGTCGTAATTGTCGCCGGCTACACTGCGCCAATGCAGCAATTCCTCGCGTCCAACCCAGGACTGCAATCTAGATTCACGCGCTTCATTGATTTCCCTGATTATTCGCCGACGGAGCTCCTGAAAATCTTTACTGACCTGACTTCACGTCAAGGCTACAGGCTTACTGCCGATGCGTTGCAGCGTGCGAGTGATTTACTGGAACAGGCCTATCAGCAGCGCGGCGGACGGTTCGGTAATGCGCGGCTCGTGCGCACAATGTTTGAACGAGCGACGATCCGGCTCTCGGATCGACTCGCCCAAGATCCCGACATAACGCGCGAAGAGTTGACGACTCTTCATGCGGAGGATATTGAATTACCCCGAGAAAACTGCTGAGACGCAAATGGGCAACGAATTAGACAGCTGTTGGATTCGGCCTGCGCACATGTGCGCGTGGAACACTTCACCTACCAGAATCATGCTGCGGAATTTCGGACTGGGTGATTCGTACCTCCTCGCACGTTAATCCTAACGCTGTCTCCAACTGTCTCAGGTATTCTCGTTCACCCTGATCGACTTGGTCATCTCGAAAAAGTAATTTCTTGTACGCGTGCTGCCATAGCTCTATGAGAATCGCGCGCGCGGCCTCACCCCGAACGCCGAATTTCGCCAGCAGCTTCTCTGCTGCCTCAGGCGTCATACTTCCAACACCGTGTAACGCGAGATCGCTTTGAAGAGCTGCATGCGCATCCATTTCCTTGATCACGCCTTGCGCTAGATCAAGTGGCGAAGGCTCAACGAACTCCAACGGTTCGAATGGCCGAAAACGCAATTCAGCGTCGGACAGCGCCATTTATTTTCGATCGTTTGGCGGGAATTCGCTCATTTTTTGCAATCCGCCCGCGTCATCGAGCGGGCGTTGCGGTGGCTTGCGAGCCTTCATTGTGCGTTCCATGACGGCGACGACAACACAAATTACGAATAGTGCACTTGCCGAAGTAACGACGACTGTCTCGGACATTCCGACGTATGCCAGCACTATCACCACGATTACAGACAGGAAGACGAGGATAGGCCAACAGTCTGCTCGCCTTTTGGCCGGCGAACCGGCCGGCGTATCCTCTGCAGGCCCTGCGCTAGTAAGCGTGGGATCCCTTTCCGCTCCGCTGAACGACTTTCGATAGTAAATGCCACCTCGACCGGCGTGCACGTACGTGCCACGAGGTCCCGTTCCAACTCGCAAACCTTTGATACCACCAGACACACCAATTCCCGATTTGCTCAAATTGAAACGAATGGGACCGAACCGAAATGCCTTCTTTAGATACCAAGCCATCGCAAAGTAAGATCTTGACCCCAATCATTGGCATTTGTCGAGCTCCAACGCGTTATTTTTCCCGTTCCTGTGGCCCCGGCGATCAGGCCGTGGCGGTTTGCCATTTTTGGCAGCAGAAAAATTTCTTCCTTCGATTGCGCAATGAGGATGGCTTCGTCAGGCATGGACGCAATAGGTGTCGATTATTAAGCTGTTCACTTGCGCCAGGCGCCCAGCACGAGGCCGCTGATCGAGAAAGCGAAAAATGGGCGACCCATGTCGATCAAGATTAACGGCCAGGGATTTGTTTCAAAAGCGGAGAACAAGGCAATCGTGGCGTGTTCAACAAACAAAAAACCGAACCAGCAAACCAGCGCGACTTTCAATCCACCGACCGCAGTGGTCGTATTGAGACGTGAGGTCAACCAAGCCAACGTGTAATTCACGACGATTGCAGTGACAATTGCGAACACGTACGCACCAACGTTATGCGTGCGCTCGATGTCGGTCATCGTACGGGCGTGCAGATTGAGCCATTTCTCGCCGAAGATGGTGTACCATCCCCAGCCGATGAGTTGGTGCACCAGGACCAGGATCCAAACAGCGATGTGATTGATCTTCGTGTTCACAAAACTTCGCCGGATTATCGAGGCGTCGGAAGTTCGATTGCAAGCAGATTCAAGCGCTGACGGAGCGCCATCCAACCCTCACCCTCCCTCTCCCTTGAGAAGGGAGAGGCGACCTATTGCACGCTCAACCGACAATGAAGAACATTCGTAATTGCAGGATCAGTAGAGATACGGCTTGGAAAGTGGAAATGCGTTCTTAATCAATTCGAGGCGCGGCTTAGCATCATCCGTTATCACGACCTCCACGACATCGAATCGGAAAAAGATGTCGGGATTATCGAGCATTCGCAGCCAGGCCAGCGCGCCGCGCGAAATTCGCTTTTGTTTTTCCCGATTCACCGCTTCGAACGGCCGACCAAAATCTTCGCGTCCGCGTGTTTTTACTTCCACAAACACCAACGTGTCGTTGTCACGACAGACAATGTCGATTTCGCCACCGCTGCGGCCGCGGAAATTGCGCAACAGGATTTTGTAACCGCTACGCTTCAGATACCGGCACGCTAACTTCTCGCCGCGCGCGCCGCGGCGGAGATGACCGGAGTTCGCCGAGCTCCTCCAACGCGAGAAGTGGTTGCGCCACCGGTTCGAAAGATTGGCGATGGATCGGGCAAGGGCCGAATTCATGGAGTTTCAGCAAATGCAGTTCCGTTCCGTAACCTTTATGCTGGCTGAAAGAATATTGCGGAAACTCTGCACAAAAGTCACGCATCATCCGGTCCCGCATGACCTTGGCAATCACGCTGGCGGCAGCGATGCTCAAGCTGATGCAATCACCATCGATGATGGCGGTCTGCGGAAGTGGAAAAGGAATTACCGGCAGCCCGTCGATTAAAACGTGCTCTGGCTGTTCGATCAGTGCTTCGATCGCCAGGCGCATGGCGCGATGGCTAGCGCGCAAAATGTTGATCCGATCGATCTCGATCGAATCAACAATACCGACAGCCCATCGGACTTCGGGATTGGAGATCAATTCGCAATAGATTTCCTCGCGTAATTCTGGCGCGAGCTGTTTCGAATCGTTCAGGCGACGATGACGGAATTTTTCGGGGAGAACCACTGCAGCCGCAACGACGGGACCCGCCAACGCGCCACGGCCCGCCTCGTCAATTCCGGCGATCCGCGCGACTCCGATGGCGCGAAGTTTTTTCTCGTAACGAAATCCGCAGCGCCGATAGGACATCGGCAGAAGTTATCCGCAGATTGCGCAGATTTTCACAGAAATTTTTTGGGCAGCAGACTCCTCTCTGGAAATCTCTATAAATCTGCGAATGGAGCTGCTGGGATCAGCGACATAGAAGGTAAAGCCGCAACGGGCAGCGGCGAGCAAGTTGGGAAACGAGCGAGTTTCAAACCTCTGGACCAAAAAATCAGTGTTACTCCCGCACAGCCGTCGCTTCCTTGCCTTTGCGCGTGCGGAGATAATTTAGTTTGGCGCGACAAACGGCGTCAGATCGCCTTTTTGTTGTTCCTTCCCGATAGCATCGATGATTTGATTCATAAGCTCGTACCGGCCGCGCGACTGCGGGCGCACACTCTCATTCGGAGGCATCGATTTTGCAACTCGAATTCGTGCTCCTCACGGTTAGGGAGAATTCGAGCACGACCACGAGCATAAGCACGAGGATAGGCAGAAATTATCTGTGAAAATCTGCGCAATCTGTGGCTAATTCCCGTTCTCATCGCGCCCGTAGCTCAACTGGATAGAGCGTTGGCCTCCGGAGCCAAAGGTTGTGGGTTCGACCCCCGCCGGGCGTAGTTTCGTTAGGGCGCGACCGCCGGGCGCTGCCCGCACGAACCTGTTTTGGAGGAATTACCATGTTCAAACGACTATTGACTGCTCTGCTAATTTCCGAGTTCGCTTGCGCAATCGTGAGCGCCCAGGAACTCACGCCAATTCATCAACCAACACTGACTCCGCAAAACAGCGGCACGACCAGCGGCCTGATCTCAGTCTGGCCTGTAAACCCGCAGGTGGTCTGGGCATGCGGTCGCAATGGCACGTTCACCGTCACCACTGACGGTGGACAGACGTGGACAGCCAATGTGGTCCCGGGCGCCGAAACGCTGCAATTCCGCGATGTGCAAGCTTTCAGCGCCACCGTTGCGTATCTGATGTCCATTGGATCGGACACAACAGATTTTCGCATTTACAAGACGACGGACGGCGGGGCCACTTGGACGATACAGTTCGAGAACCAGAATCCGAATGCTTTCTACGACGGCTTCGCGTTCTGGACGCCGCTGCGCGGCATTGCGCATAGCGACTCCGTGGATGGAGTGTTCCCCGATCTGCGCACGACCGACGGCATGACCTGGCAGGATATCAGTAACAATATGCCGCCAGCATTGCCGGGCGAATTTTCCTTCGCATCGAGTGGCACTTGTGTAACGACGCAAGGGGGCAGAAACGCCTGGATCGCAACCGGCGGCTCGACGATAGCTCGGGTTCTGGCCACCAGAGACGGAGGCGACACTTGGAACGCGTATGACACTCCTTTGGTAAGCTCGCCCAGCGCCGGTGCCTTCACTGTTGCTTTTCGTAATCCATTTCACGGTATCGTTGGCGGCGGTGATTTGGATCCTGCTGATCCGAATAACGCGCGCACCGCAACCTCAAGTGATGGTGGTCAAACGTGGATTCTCACAAGCGCTCCTCCCGTGACAGGAGCAATCTTCGGACTCAGCTACGTGGGTCACACCGGAGCTGGCGCCGGAGACAATCTCGGCCGCGCAGTGGTGATCACGGCTAATGACGGAGGCGCCGCGTGGACTCCCGATGAGGGGAACACCTGGTTCACTTTGCCCGGAGTGAGTGGCTACTGGGCCGTAGCTTTTGCCTCGCCCAAAGCCGGGTGGCTGGTGGGCACGAATGGTCGCATTCTAAAGATCACCTTCTAGCGACCCCACGCTCCAGCACCTCCCATTCGCCGAGCAATTTTCGAAAATTTGCTCAGCCCAACGCGTCGATTCGATTGAGCAAATCTTTTTTGCTCGTGACGCCGGTGACTTGGTCGCGCAGTTGGCCGTTCTTGAAAAAGAGCAGAGCCGGGATCGCGCGAATGTTGTATTTCAACGAGAGACTCTGATTTTCGTCTACGTTAACTTTCGCCACCTTAACCGAGGCGGCTTTCTCGCGCGCGATTTCATCCAGTAGCGGCGCGATCATTTTGCAGGGACCGCACCATTCCGCCCAAAAATCGACGATCACCGCCTTCTCGTTTTGCGTCACTTCGTGGTCGAAATTGGATTCGTTGAGTTTAATAACGGTGGAATTTTCCATAGCTTTAAGAAAAATACGTCCAAATCTGAATAATCAAAATCACGGCCGAAACGCCGAGGAGTATCCACGACAGCAGCATTGGGTTTTTCTCTCGGGGCGCCACAGCGATTAAAGAATTCTGCGGACCAACCTGTGGCATGGCGATAAGCGATTGAGTGTTTTTCAGCTGACCCCCGGAGGGAAGTGGGTCCGGTATAGGCAGGATGCGTACTGTCTCCTTTTTCGGTCCTGAAACTGGCAGATCTGGCGCGGGCATCACCGACGCAGATAGCGGCGGCGAAAACGACGGCGGGTTCGCTGGCCGGGAAAGGTGGCCGGAGGCCAGATCCTGAGCAGCAGATCCTCCCGCAGGCCCGGGCTTGCCCACGGGCTCACGAACCGGCAACTGGATTCGCACGGTCTGTTTTATGTTTTGGTCCGCCGTTTTCGCTGGAGTCGGCAGCGGCGAGTCAATGCGAACGGTCTCGTTATTTGGTTCGTTTGGGCTTGCCATGGAGGGAAACAATCAATTGCGGAATTAATTGATCAAAAATCGCGGGCTTGTCACTAGTTAACTTTAGCGCTCGACGGGAAATACCTCGTCTACGCCAGCAGATCGTAGCCGCGGCTACCAGCGATCCTGCGCCAAATGAAATCGCCGACCGGCGCAGGTTTGGATAACACCACGCGCGCATCGACATCCGGAGCATCGCCTTCGCTTCGGGCGATATGCGGCTGATCAACCAGTAATCTTAGCTCGCGTCCAACTTTCTCGCAGCCAATTTCGTGAGCGATTTGTTGCTGAACCGACATCGCGGCCCGGTAACGTGCGTTCTTAATTTTTGCAGGAATCTGTCCTGGCATTTTCGCCGCGCGGGAGCCCGCTTCCCGGGAATACTTGAATATGCCCAGCCGTTCAAATCGAGCGCAACGAATGAAATCGAGAAGCGTCGCGAATTCCGCATCCGTCTCACCGGGAAATCCGACGATGAAAGTAGTGCGCAACATAAGACCGGGAATTCCAGCCCGCAGTTTGTGAATCAAGTCTTCGATATGCGCGCGCGATGTTTCGCGTCGCATCCGTCGCAACACTGAATCGTCGATATGTTGCAGAGGAATATCGACGTAGCGCGCGACCTTGCCGCACTGTGCGATAGTCTCAATTAGTTCATCGCTCCAATGCGCCGGGTGCGTGTAAAGCAGGCGCACCCAGAATTCGCCTTCGATTTGTTGAATCTCCCGAAGCAGCGCGGCGAGGGTCGGTCCGCAAGTCGAATCGATTGGCTGGCGGGGCCCTGCTTTCGTCGGCCACAAATCCATTCCGTAATAGGTCGTGTCCTGGCTGATCAAGTTGATTTCGCGCACGCCTTCGCGCACCAGCGCCCGAATTTCTGCCAGAACAGATTTCGGAGGACGGCTGCGATGTTTGCCGCGCATTTGGGGGATCACGCAAAAACTGCACGGGTGATTGCAGCCTTCGGCAATTTTTACGTACGCAAAATGTGCAGGTGTAAGCCTGAAGCGGGGCGTATCGTAATCGGGAATGTAGGTGGGCCGCGTCTCTGCGAATGCAAGATCGGCCTCGTCGTTTTCTCCGTTGAGCGTTGGACGTTGAGCGTTGAACGTTGGGCGTTTTCCCAAAATGGTTTCGATGATCGTCCCAAGCTCGCTGACCTGATCCAGCCCAATAAAGGCATCCACCTCTGGCATCTCGTGGCGCAGTTCCTTCGCGAATCGCTGCGACATGCAGCCACTTACGATCAGTTTTTGATCCGGTCTTCTGTTTAAGCCGCGTTGTTGATGCGCTTCGAGAATCGCTTCGATTGATTCTTCCTTGGCTGAATCAATGAATGCACACGTGTTAACGACTAGGACATCGGCATCCTCTGGGCGCGATGTGATTTCCATCCCGCGTTGTAAAACGCTTCCGAGCATGATCTCCGCATCGACAAGATTTTTGGCGCAACCGAGGCTGATCATGCCGACTCTTGTCCGTCGTCGAAGCGGCGTTAACGATTCTCCATTTGCCCCAAAAGTTTTCGGGGCCGCTACACCTCGCGAATTCATGACCGGCGTTAATTCACCGTCACGTCTTGGTCGCCCTCTTCTAACGCCTTGCCGTTTTTCGTGATCTTAACTGCGTCAGGATCGAGGACGCGAATCGAGACATGCTTACCGCGGAATTCAACGGTGCCGTCAGCCGGCGAAACCCAGCGCTCGAATGCGGGACGCCCCTTCTCGTCGCCTACAGTCACCCTAACGTAAGTTCTTTTGAGTGGGCGAATAGCGACGCGATTCTGTTCGCCTGATTCTGCCGACGGCGAATTCGTTGCCTCTTGTGGTTTGGCTAGGTCTTCCCGAGTCACAGGCTTGGCTCGACGAACCTCCGGCTCACCTGGCGCCCCCGCCGCGACCGCGGTCGGCGCGACAGACGGAGCAGACGCAACATTACTTGGCGCGCTTGCGGCAGGTCCGGGTGGAAGGGCTTTAGAACCTGCAACGGGCGATGCACTGGGTGACGCCTGTGCAGTGGATCCCGCCCGTCCCGGCGCGAGTCTCTGCACATTCAGGAGCAATTTCATCACAGAAAAGCCAATCACTAACACCACGATCCCGACAATAAGTGGCATCGCCGAGATCCGATCGCGACCGCCGGTAGCGGGACGGCGCGGAACAACTGGTGCACTGACTGGCTTCTCAGGGCGATTTTCTTGGAGATATGAGTAGCCATCGACCGTCACCCGCTCGGAATCTTCGAACGCGTCGAGATATGGTGTCACATCCACGTCCAAAAATTTTCCGTAGATGAGCAGGAACCCTTTTGCGTAGGCGAGGCTCGGAAATTGAGAAAAATCGTCCGCCTCGATTTCCGCGAGCCGGGCCGGACGAATCTTCGTCATCCGCGCCGCTTCATCGAGCGTAAGATTTCTAGCGCGCCTCGCTTCCTGAAATTTTTTACCGAGCCCTTCTATCGTCATGACGCGAAATGCCGGCTAAACGGCAGCGTCGAGATCGACCAGAATCTCGCGCGGTTTGGCGCCTTCGCCGGGACCTAAAATACCGCGCTGCTCCAGAATATCAACGATACGCGCAGCACGCGTGTAGCCGAGTCGCAAGCGTCGCTGCAGCAGCGAGGTGGAAGCGCGTTTTTCCTGTCGAATGATTTCGAGGCATTTTTCGACGAGCTCTTCATCTTCGCTAGTCACCTCTTCTTCTGACGCGGTGGTGGATTGAAGCTTCTCATGCATCGCCGTGTCAAAAGCGGGCGGGCTTTGGGCTGAAACGAATTCCACCAGGCGATGAATTTCATCATCAGTTACAAGCACCCCTTGCGCACGAATAAGACGCGAAGTGCTCGGCGGCAGATAAAGCATGTCGCCCTGCCCGAGCAAACGATCGGCTCCGTTTTCATCGAGGATTACGCGACTGTCAATCTTCGAGGCAACCTGGAATGCGATTCTGCAGGGAATGTTCGCTTTGATCACGCCGGTGATCACGTCCGCGCGGGGGGTTTGAGTGGCGACAATCAGATGAATTCCAGCCGCGCGCGCCATTTGAGTGATGCGCGCGATCGCAGTCTCGACGTCTGCCGGAGCGGTTTGCATCAGATCGGCCAACTCGTCGATGATGACAACGATGTAAGGAATTTTGTCCGGAATTTGCTCTTCCGTAGCCGGCATCGGCGATGCCGGCCCACGTGCATCAGTTTCCTGCTCTCGACCGGGATCATCGATCCCGGCTACAGCATCTTTCTTTTTCGCCGGACGCGCATTGAAGCCGATGATGTTTCGCACGCCTACGCGGGCAAACATTTTGTAGCGGCGTTCCATCTCATCGATCAACGACCGCAAGGCGAGCAGCACTTTCTTTGAATCCGTCACAATCGGAAAGGCGAGATGCGGCAGAGAGCTATAGGCCTGCAGCTCGACGACTTTTGGATCAATGATCACAAAACGCAGTTCTTTCGGAGTGAAGCGAAAGAGCATGCTGGCAATTAGTGCATTGATACAGACGCTCTTTCCGCTGCCGGTGGTGCCGGCCACCAGTAGATGCGGCATTTGCGCCAAATCCGTGATGATCGACTTACCATAAACATCTTTGCCGAGCGCGAGCGGAATTTTCGCGTGTGTTTTCGTCTCATCCCAATCGGGTGATTGCAAGAGGTCACGAAGTTTCACTGTCGCTTTTCGAGTATTCGCCAGCTCGATGCCTACCGTGTCTTTTCCGGGAATCGGCGCGAGAATATTGATCCGCTCGGCGCGAGTCGCTCGGGCAAGGTCTCGCTCCAAGCTAACGATCTTGTCCACACGCACGCCCTTTGCTGGGTACACTTCGTAGCGCGTAATGGTGGGACCTTTGGTGATGTCGCCGGGCGCCACCGCAATACCGAACTGCGCCAGCGTATCAATCAGGATTTGCCGGACCTCCTCTAATTCGGCGGGATCAGTAGCCGCCCGGGCTTCGAAACTGTGCTCGTCAAGCAGATCCAATCCTGGCAATACATAATCTTCCCAGCTCGAAGTAGTACTCTCTGCGTCGGAATCCAGCTTTGGTTTCTCAGAGCGCGCGCGCAATTCCGCAAGAGACGGTTTTCTGCCAATCGTTGTCATCTGCTCACTCGATAAGGCAGTGGTATCAACCACCTTCGGCGTCGGCCGGTTTGCCAGTTCCTCTGGCGAAATAGTCGTGCCCACCGGCTCAGGCACAGGCATGCCCTTTTTCTTGAGCTGCTTTTCGAGTGCCCGTCGTTGTTTGGCGAGCTCCCTCTCACTGATTTCCAGTTTTTGCTTGAGATCCGACCGGCGGAGTTCGCGCCGTAATTGCCATTCGCGCAGTCTTATTCCGAGCCGTCGCGTGCCGCCGACCGTCTCGCGAACAAGATGAATCGGGCGCAGTCCTGTAACCAAAATCAGGGTAGTCGCATAAATTCCGATCACGAGAATAAGCGAGCCGACAGGGCCCAGGGCGGCGCGAAGCAGGCCGCGATGTTCATCGGCCAAGCGATATCCAATCAGGCCGCCAGGTCCCTGAATATCCACCGGCACTTTCAAGCCGAGCACATGGCTGATGTCCCACAACTCGTCGAGGCAGGCACCGGATACGATGAACAAAACAATCCATGGGATCCGCGGCGTTACGCGCAACCGAGGATGGAACAATTTCGCCGCGCCAAAACCGAGTAGAACTGCTGCCAATAACAGCGAAGCGAAAACGCCAATGCATTGATAACAAATTCCGGCCACGATCGCGCCTACTGGCCCAATAAAATTCTGCGCAGGATGATTCGAAGGTGAAATATGGCTAAACCAAATCCAGGACGGCACATCCTTTGGCGTGTACGAAATCAGCGCAAAAAACAATAACGTGCCGACAAAAAGCAGAATGAGAGCGAAGACTTCGCTCCAAGCGCTCTGTTTGTCCGTGCGGGCCACCGCGTCTGATAGTAACTCCGCGCCCGCGTCTTTCAATCAACTCTTGTGCGCCTCCTTCGTCGGATATGACGCATAGGCCATATCGCACTGATGCGCTTTCGTCTTGCGCACTGCCTCACAGGCTGATAACTGTGCCAGCGCATTATGGCTCTTTTCCTTCGCCAGGGCGTCATTGCTGTCGCGCTCGGCACGCTGCTGTTTTGCATGTCTTGCGAAAAACATCCTCTGGGCCAAATGCCGGACGTCCAGCGAGAACAGCCTGATCCAGCAAAGGTCTGGTCGAAGGCGACAGAGAAAAATTCTGACGAATCTTCGGCGTCCCCAACGCCGGCCGAATCTTTTCCGCACGAAGCTCGCTAGGCAAAGGAGATCACATGGCCAAACACAACTATCTAACTTCGCCGCCCAACCTCGCCGGCATGCCGCCAGGAGTACCGTACATCATCGGCAACGAAGCGGCCGAGCGTTTCTCCTATTACGGCATGAAGTCGGTGCTGACGGTCTTCATGGCGCATTACATCTTGAATCAGTCCGGGGTGCTCGCGCCGATGAGTCCAAACGAGGCGTACATGTACACGCATTATTTTGTGTTTGGCGTCTATTTTCTTCCGATTCTCGGCGCAATTATCGCCGACGGTTGGATCGGCAAATACTGGACCATCCTATCGCTGTCGATCGCGTACTGCTTTGGCAACCTCACACTCGCGTGCATGGCCACCTCCTGGGGAATTGCGGTGGGACAACGGACGATGCTCGTATTAGGATTGGCGCTGATTTGTCTGGGCGCAGGCGGGATCAAGCCATGTGTATCGGCCAACGTGGGTGATCAATTTGGCGAATCGAACAAGCATCTGCTTTCAAAGATGTTTGGCTGGTTCTATTTCTCGATTAACGCTGGTTCCTTCATCTCCTCTATCCTTTGTCCATGGCTCCTTGCGAATCCTAAGTACGGACCCGGATGGGCATTTGGAATCCCCGGCATAACGATGTTAATCGCCACTTTGTTTTTCTGGGGCGGTCGCAACAGGATGGTGCACGTGCCCCCAGGAGGACTCGGCTATTTGCGAGAAACATTCAGCCGCGAGGGCCTCATTACGCTCCTCAGGATCGCGATGGTTTACGTTTTCATTTTAGTTTTCTGGGCACTCTGGGGCATGAGCAATGGCGTCGAGTGGACGCTGCAAGCTGAGAAAATGAATTTGCATTGGCTCGGAATGGATTTGATCGCCGCCCAAGTGCAAACGGCAAACCCGATCTTGATTCTGATTTTTATTCCCTTGGTAAACTACGTCATTTACCCTGCGATCAACCGCGTCTTTCCCCTTACTCCACTGCGCAAAATTGGCATCGGTCTTTTCCTCACCGGTTTGTCTTTTATCGTTATTGTTTGGATCCAGGGACAAATCGATGCTGGTTTAAGGCCGAGCATAAATTGGCAGTTCCTCGCATACATCATTCTGACCCTTGGCGAAACGATGGTGTCGATCACCGGGCTTGAGTTTTCATACACTCAGGCCCCGAACACGATGAAGAGCTCCGTCATGGCGCTGTGGCTTTTCACTGTCGCCTTCGGCGAGTTCTTCGTTGGAAAGTTTAACGCGTGGGACTTGAACGCTGATGGCACACGCAAGCTGACCGACTATCAATACTTCACGTTCTTCACAGTTTTGATGTTCGTGGCTGCTGCCGTTTTCGTGGTTGTCGCCTGCTTCTATAAGGGCCGCACCTATCTCCAGACACAGCAGCTCACGCTCGATGAGATCGCCACCGAGCCGATTCTTCATGGCGGCAGTCCGAGCTGAGGTCGGATGAAAATCGTCATCACCGCTGGCGTCTTATTGTCGTTGTCGATACTGAACGCACCGGCCACTCCGCAGGACGACGCCTTTCAAAAAATCGCGCGCGATTACATCGAGCAATATTTGCAGACCAACCCTGAGGATGCGACCGAGCTCGGTGACCATCGGTTTGACAGTCAACTAACCGATTACTCGCCTGATGCGCGGGCGAAAGACCTCGCAACCCAAAAAGAGTTTCGCGACAAGCTTAACGCGATCGATGGATCGCAGCTCACTGGTGCGAACAATATCGATTTTCGCATCCTGAAGGAAAACATCGATTACCAAATCTTTCAGGCGGAAGAGCTGAAAGAGCCGGAGTGGAATCCGCTTGTCTACATGCAGAGCCTGGCCAACAGCCTTTATCTTTTGGTCGCCCGCGATTTCGCGCCGCCGGACAAACGAATTCCGAACTTGCGCCAGCGCATGGAGAAAATTCCACGCGCAATCGCCCAGGCAGAAGCCAATCTGCAGCGCCCACCACGCGTTCACACAGAGACAGCGATCGAGCAAACGCAGGGCGCCATCAACCTCGTGCGCGAAGGACTCTCTCCGGTTCTCGATCGTGCGCCGCAAATGAAGAAGGAGCTGGCGCCTTTACAGGAAAAAACCACGGCTGCCTTGGAGGATTACAAGAAATGGCTCCAGAACGATCTGCTTCCGCGCTCGGACGGCGATTTTCGACTCGGCGCGGACAAGTTTCGGAAGAAGCTGCGTTTCGCGCTCGCGTCGAACTTGTCGATGGAAGAAATCATGAAGCGCGCGCAGGCCGATTTGCAACAGACGCAAACCGCGATCTATGAGACGGGTCTGCCGCTCTATAAAAAATATTTTCCAAATGCCGACGATAAAACCCTTGCAGACAAACATGCAGTGACGGCCGCGGTGCTCGATAGACTTGCTGAGCAACATCCCGATGACGCGACAGTGGTGAGTTATGCGCAAAAAATTCTAGGGGAGGCAACTGATTTCGTAAAACAGCACAACCTGGTCACTATCCCGAGCGTTCCACTGGACGTGATCGCGATGCCTGAATTCAAGCGCGGCGTCGCCATTGCCTATTGTGATTCGCCGGGTCCACTCGACAAGAATGGCAAAACCTTTTTCGCGGTTGCTCCGACGCCAAAAGACTGGTCGAAAGAGCGAAAGGAATCGTTCTTTCGCGAATACAACAATTACATGATTCGCGATTTGACGGTACACGAGGCGATGCCGGGCCATTACCTGCAGCTCGCTCACGCGAATGAGTTTCGCGCGCCCACACTAGTCCGCGCAGTCTTTCGTAGCGGCACATTTATTGAAGGCTGGGCGGTGTACACTGAACAGCTAATGGCAGAACAGGGCTACGGCGGCCCGGAGGTCAAAATGCAGCAATTGAAGATGCGATTACGCGCCATCGCCAATGCGATTCTCGATCAAAGCATTCACGCCGGGAACATGAACGAGAAAGAAGCGATGAATTTGATGATGAAACAAACGTTCCAACAGGAAGGTGAAGCGGTCGCCAAATGGAAACGCGCACGCCTCACCTCGGCGCAGCTTTCGACTTATTTTGTGGGTGCGACCGAGCATCTCGATCTTCGCGCAGCGGAAGAGAAGAAGTTAAGAAGGGATTTTGATCTGAAGAAATACAATGACCAGGTAATTTCCTATGGCAGCCCGCCAGTGAAATTCGTCCGCGAGTTAATGGGATTGTAGGGGAAATGCGTTGTCCTTAACGCGTTGACAGAAACAACACGTCTTCGGCGCCGAATTTCTGGCATCGTCTTCGGAGAAGGCGATCGACCTTCGCTTTAGGCACGACGTTTTTTGGACGCCTTGTGTTTGTTTGATGCCTTGGCAGCGACCTTCTTCGCAGCCGACATCCGCACTAGTTCGTCCAAATTAAACGTCCGGCGCCGTCTTGTTCCCACCTCGCGACAATCGACTTGGTACCAACCGTTCATGCGATCCACTCGATACCGTTTTTGCCCAATACGCATCGGCTCGTGCGCGATGACGCGATGGATGATTTTTTCGTATTTGGAGCGCGACCAACGTCGCATGCGGCGGCGTCCCCAATCAATCACCCGCCCGACATCATCGTATGCTTCCGGTCGCTCCGCGAAATCCAGAACTGAGCGCGCATTCCCAGCGAAAACCGCAGCGATGTGCTCCAGAGTCCTGGAGTCGCTAATCTGCCGAATTCGGCGGCGAAATGGTCTCAAAGTTTCTGCCGCGATTGCACGCAAGCTAAGCGTTCGACCCTCGCGTAATTTCCAAAGCGGCGCGTTAGTGTCCGCCGTGAACGGATTTTGCCCTAACGAATCCGCCGTGACCCGCCACCCGCGACGCGAAGAATGTTTCCGCAGACGAAACGGCGTAATCCGAGGAATTCCATTTCGGTTCAACTGCCTCAGGCCAAAATTTCCCCAGCGAAGAACTGTTTGTACCGCGCCCGCAACGAAAACGCACGTCGCCAGCATCAAGGCGGGATCGGGCGTAAAATCAGCTGTCACCTCGATTCGACTCCTGCGGGGACGAACACCGACAGCGCTGCTCTGCCGGTTCGCTGCCAACAAGAGCACGGGCACCGGCAATATGTGCGCGAGCAGATACGCAAACTTGGTTGCGTTGCGAAATTTTGATTTCCGCGCATTGGGAAATGACAAATTATAGTGCGCGCTAAATCCCTGCAGACGGCATTGGCAGCCGTTTCGTTTCGCCCAGTGATCCAGCTCCACTCGTAAATAGCGGATTTGCTCCCAAAGTGAGCGGGTCGCGCGATAGCAACAGCCGGGTTCGAGTTCAACTATCGGCGTCGTGACTTCGATCACACCGGTGTCAAAATAAATCGCGCCGCCAGCCGGCAATTGAAAGGACTTGCCTGTCCGTGGAATCATTCGCCTTCGCACCAAACGGCTGGGATCGCCAAACACCTTTTCCGGACGCCGTCTGCGTCCATCAATGAAAAGAGTAAACTCCGCTTCCAAGCCGATGACAGCACGCGGCGGTGTTTCGACAAATGCGCGGTCGCGGAAAAAGCGACCGCCCCGTTCTGTTGCTAGATCCTTCATCTGCTCAATAGGAGCTCAACTCGTCTCGCTGCATTCGCGCGGAGTTAAGCTCGCAAACCCTAAATCGATATGGAGATGGTCGTCGGTTTGGCCTCGGTGCGGTCCGAAGGGCCGAACAAACACAGCCGGACTGAGCGACGCCGCGACGGCTCCATATTTCTCGATGGATTTCGCGTCATCGAGAAAAGTGTCGCCAACGCGATATACGTTGGCAGCTGTTCCCCAGGCATGAATGCTTTTCGCGCCGCCAATCTGATGCGCTGGCGACCGGTAACCGCCGTTTGCACTGACGAAAACCGGCGCATCGACTTCGCGGCGAAAATCCTCGAGGAATCTCGCAAGCAGAACAATTGCGCACGGCACATAATGAGGAAACTGCCTTAGAAGCGGTCCCGCTTCACGGCAATCGACGAGGATCAATTCCGCGAGCTTGAAATGCGGCGCCAGTAGAACCTCGTGCGCTTCCTGCCAGCTGCGGATTTCATAGAAAAAACGCGGTAGATGGTGGAGGTTGCCTAGGAAGTCTGTTTCCGCTTCGCCTGGTCGCAACAACCCGCGGTACGCATCAGGCAGATCTAAACCGTCAACCGCGCGCAATAGCTTAGTGTTCATTTGATCTCGGTTCCATTCCCATCACTGAGCGATAAATCGCCTCGGAAATAGCTGCAACGGTCTCGCGGCGACCGTTTTGTTCCGAATCGAATTCGGTCAAAATGACAGCGATGTACGGTTCGCGTTCTGGCAGGTACACAATTCCCATATCGTGGCAGGCAGTGGAGATCTCGCCTGTCTTATGCGCCACTGCCGCATGCGCTGGAAGGCCTGCAGGAATCATCGAATTGAATCGTTGTTCCAGCAGAATCCGAATTGCTTGTTCTTTGCTCTCGCTGCTGAGAAAATCGCCGCGCAAAGCCGACAATAATGTCAGCAAACCATTGGCGGTCGCTTCATTGTTTATCCGTCGTTCGTGTGCCGCATGGTCCTCAACACCTCGCCGCAGTTCCACCCCTTCCACTTGCGCATCGCACAGAACCTTTCGCGCGTATTCCACACCGACGAAATCGAGAAGCAGATTCGTCGCGAGATTGCTGCTCACAGCAATCATTCCTTCTGCAAGAGCCGAAATTTTCGCTGTCCGTCCAATCGCTTGGTACAGCTCGGGCATCGCGTCGGAGTCGCGATCAAGGTGAAAAGAAGAGGCGTCTGCTGCGCTGATAAAGCGATTTCGCACGTGTAGCGAGTCATCCAGCCGAAGTCGGCCCTCATCTGCTGCGCGAAACAGCGCCAGAAGCACTGCGACCTTGATCGTGCTCGCAGCATGAAACCAGCGTTCGCCCTGCAGTGAGAATCGCAGACCGCTCTCAAGATCGTGCAGCGCTACTGCGATCGCTTGAGCCTTGCTCTCGGCGGTGAATCTTTCCACTTGCTCACTTAAGGTGCTGGAGATGTTCACGCGCGACATCGAAGTGCTCTTTACATACCCATTAGGAAGTCGCAAATTCGACGATGCCCAATCTGGCTACTTGGATGCGCCCGAAGGCTGAAAAATGGTTTCGGCCATTTTTCGCGAAGCATCCTGACATTCATGTTTTCGACGCGCGTAAAGGCGACGTTGCGCTCGACCAAATGGACGGTCTTCTGCTCACTGGCGGTTCCGATATTTCGCCAGAATTTTTGCGCCAGAAAGTCGCCGATCCTTCGGTGCTGAGCAAAGACATGGACCCGGAACGCGACCGTTGGGAATTCAAGGCTGTCCGCGAAGCACTCTCGCGTGGACTACCGATTCTGGCAATTTGTAAAGGGCTTCAGGTGTTCAACGTCGCACTTGGTGGTACGCTAAAGCTGGACATCAAAGGGCATAACCTGCCTGAGCAACGGCATCGAGATGTTCAGTCATTGCGCAGCGCGCGTCGCGCGTCACACCGCTTTTCAAAAGTTAACAGCGCCCATCATCAGGCAATCGATCGGCTGGGCGACGATTTGGAAGTGGAAGCCTGGGCCGCACATGATGGGATCATCGAGCAAGTTCGCCTGCGCAAGTATCCGTTCGGCCTCGCTGTACAATATCATCCAGAGCGCAGCCGCGCTTACGCGTCGCTCTTCGAGGATTTCTTTGCGCGATTGGAATCGTCGAAACACTAGGGCGAAGGCGATTGCTGTTCCACGGATACCGCACTCCCCGAGTTGCCTAGCGCCGCAACTCGCCGGAGCAGTAACGCGAGCAGCGCCGCTACGACCCCGCAAACACCCAGCAGCATGAACGCGGCGCTGTGGGTGCCCATGCGATCCTTCATTGCACCCATCAACGTGGGACCAATGAACCCGCCGACGTTGGCGATCGTCACCACCAAGGCAATGCCAGCGGCTGCCGACGCTCCGGTGAGGAAGCGTGTCGGCATGGAGAAGAATGGTCCATACGCCGAGCAGTGCCCGATCGGAACGAGTGCCAGCGATAACACGGCCAATCTCGGGTCGGATAGAAGAGCGCAAGCAAAAAATCCCGCGCCCATCACTAACAATGGAACAGCCACATGCAGAGGACGCTCGTCAGTGCGATCAGAGTGGGCACTATTCAATACCATGCAGATGATCGTCGACGCGCTGATTGCACCCAAAATTAGGCCTACGCCCAGATCGCTGCTCCCCGTGAGCGATTTGACGATCAGCGGCGCCCAAAATGAGTATCCGTAGAAACCGATTGCGGCTAAAAGAAAGATAATCCCAAGCTGCCATACCGTCGCATTAGTAAATATCTCTAATGTACGGATCGGATGTGCAGCGGTGCACGTGTCGCGCTCGGTGGCAATTTCACTAACCAGCCAATGCCGCTCGGCGGGACTCAGCCAGTGCGCTGCCTCGGGGCGATCGGTGAGGTAAAACAGCACGATCAAGCCAAGCAACACCGCGGGAAGTCCCTCGACCAAGAAGAGCCATTGCCACCCGGCAAGCCCTGATACTCCGTTCAGAGTTAGCAGTACACCTGACAAAGGGCCGCCGATGACGCCGCTCACGGGGACCGCTGTCATGAATGCTGCAATCGCACGAGCGCGTTGCGTCTCGGGATACCACAGGCTCAAGTAATAAACCATTCCCGGAAAAAACCCCGCTTCGGCAGCTCCCAGCAGGAACCTCAGGATGTAAAAAGTCGGCGTTGTCCGAACAAACATCATCGCGACTGAGATAGCGCCCCAAGTAATCATGATCCGTGCGATCCAGCGACGCGCTCCCACGCGATGCAAAACCAGATTACTCGGCACTTCGAACAAGCAGTAACCCGCGAAGAACACGCCGGAGCCGAAGCCGAACGCCGCCGAACTGAATCCGAGATCGGAATTCATCTGTAACGCAGCAAAACCGACATTCACCCGATCGAGCCACGCTATGATGTAGAGGAGAAACAGGAACGGAATCAACCGAAACGTCACCTTGCGCAGCGTGGCCGTTGCAACGTCTGATTTGGTTGATGCGGACAAGAATGACAAAGCACGAATGACTAATGACGAATGAAGCTTGAATGCAGAAATGACGAACGAACAACAGCCGCCGCTTTTCGAAATTCGGACTTCGTCATTCGTTCGTCATTCGCCTGCCGCGCCGTAGCCTTGGCGAAGGCGGGTCACTCGGATTTCGTCATTGATTCCTCATTCCTTACCACGACTTCCAACTTAATTTCCTGAAACGCGAGCTGGTCATGAATAAGGCCTAGCAATTCAATCGCGCGCGTGTCTGGCACATGCGCGCAACGCAACTCGATCCGTACAGCTTTGCCAGCGAGACCCGGGTGATCGGCTGCCAGCTCGCCGTCGAGCAGAAATGAAACGTACGCGTTGAACCGCTCTTGTAGCGCCAGTAATTGTTCGTCCGAGCCATCCCACTCATCAGGCTCGTTCATGACGAGAACGACCTCGCCTGTTTTAGGGTCGTGCGCTATTACATCGATGACGCCAGTGCGATCTTTGATTTTTGATGTTTGAGGTTTGATGTCCATACAGATGACTCGGCGTTGGACGTTCGGCGGTCGCAAATCGATGTTCAAGGTGTAAGAAAACAAATGACCAATAATCTGACAGCCCAGGAGGTCCGACAGCTCCTAAAACTGGAGCCGCACGCCACTTGCGGATTCGTGCGCGTGACATTTATCAGCAAACAACGAATTGCACCCGGTGGGCTCCCGCCACCGTTCATTGATGGTCGGCCAGCCGGCTCCGCACTCTATTTCATGGTCACACCGGATGCGCCTGTACGCCTGCATCGGATCCGCAACGATCAGCTTTATCACCGTTATTTGGGTGATCCGATCGAAGTTCTAATGCTGCACGAAAATGGAACAAGCGAGCGCGCCATAGTCGGTCCGGATCTGCGCGCGGGTCAATGCGTGCAGCTTTTGATCCCCGGCAACATCTTCCACACTGCACGCGTCATCGGAGATCGCCGCTGGTTCCTCGGCGCGAGCACAGAATGGCCAGGCGTAGAACGAGTTGACGTAGAAATCGGTGACGTCGAAGCGCTCGCAGCAAAATATCCAGACGTGGCGGACGATCTGCGGGCGTTCCAGAAAGGTAGTGGCGATTGATCGCAATTAGCCTGCTGCGTTGTAGCGGGGTTTGTGTCAAGCCCCGAACCTTCAGCCAGGCGTTTGCCATTTGAACACCGTGCGCGTGATGAGTTAATTTACCCTGAATGGCCAAAGCCAAAACATCCCGCCTGACGCTTCTCGGGCGAAGCGAAGCGAGAATTCCTGCTTCGCCTGCCGAAGCGCGTCTGGAGACTTTTCCGAATCCGGCTGCTCGCCGCAATTATCGGATTCATTTTGAAACAGACGATTTCACTTCTGTTTGTCCGGTGACAGGCCAACCGGATTTCGCAAGAATCGATATCGATTACGTCCCCGACCATCTCTGCGTCGAAAGCAAGTCGCTCAAATTTTATCTAGCATCGTATCGAAACGAGCGGGCGTTCAACGAAGCCGTCACGAACCGCATTTTGGACGATTTCGTAAAAGCCTGCGCGCCGCACGAAGCGATTATTACCGCGCAATTCTCCGCGCGCGGCGGAATCGCACTCACCGTTCGCGCCGAGTATCCGGACAAGAAAGTTGGCCGCGACGACCAATGGATTTAGTAGGGCGCGACCGGTTCGAGCCGGACTGGCATTTGGCGCGCCGACGAATCACGCAAGCTTATTTTTCCGCCTCTCCCCTTTCGCAAAAAGGGGAGAGGATTGACGTGAGGGGTTTTCGGAGCGCCACTATAAAGCGCAACCCTCACCCTACCCTCTCCCTTCGGAAGGGAGAGGCGAATCGCTAAGCGGCGATCAGCGTGCAAAGTTACACGACGAACAAATGAAACGCGCAGTCGTGCTTTTGAGTGGCGGAATCGATTCGACCACCACCCTGGCAATTGCAACCGCGGAAGACTACGAAACTTATGCGCTCTCATTCGATTACGGCCAGCGGCATCAGATCGAAACAGATGCCGCCCGCCGCGTTGCCAGTTCGTTAGGCGCCAAAGAACATCGCATTGCCAAAATCGACATGCGCATCTTCGGCGGCTCGGCGCTTACTGATGATTTCGATGTGCCAAAGCAACGTTCGGAAACAGAAATCGCGCACGGAATTCCGATCACCTATATTCCCGCGCGTAACACGATCTTTCTCGCTTACGCGCTTGCATTGGCGGAAGTAATCCCGGCCGCTGATATTTTCATCGGTGTAAACGCGATCGACTACAGCGGCTACCCCGATTGCCGACCAGAATTCACCAAGGCGTTCGAAACCCTCGCTAACCTTGGAACAAAAGCCGGCGTCGAAGGCAGACGCTTTCAAATTCACACGCCGCTCATCAAATTTTCGAAGGCCGACATCATTCGCAAAGCAGTCGAGCTCGGCGTCGATCTTTCGCTTACTCACAGCTGTTACGATCCGACACCGGACGGTCTTGCCTGCGGCGAATGCGATTCCTGTCTCCTGCGGCTCAAAGGCTTTCGCGAAGCCGGAATGAAAGATCCAATTGCTTACGCTAAAAAATGAAACGCCTGTTTCGGATTTTCCGGTTGTCGAAAAATGAACAGCGCGTCGTCTTCATCGTAATGCTCGTTCTGATTGCGATCGCATTCGTCGGATATGAGCGCCGCGTTCATCGCGTGCACGTTCGTCCTCCAACCGCACTAGAGATGAAGACATCCCCGAGTCCTACGCAAATCGAGAACGGGCAATAGAGTTGAATTTTCGATCAAGCCGAGAATCCGAATCACACGAAACTCCACTAGCCTTCGAACGCTTGGCACAATTCTCCTGGGAATCCGTGCCGAATCAGCCATTGTCTGGTCTTCGCCTCTGCATCCTTGCCCGCTGTTATCGAGTTTTGCGGCTCACTCAGGAACCAGCGGCCTTTCGATAACGCCAACGAGTGGTAATAGAGATATATCCATGCCGCCAGCACGCCGTCACTCCTCCACAATGTGAAGCAATCGGAAACGCCACCATATCTCCACAAGGGAAAGCTAAAGACCCGCCGCGGGCTATAGATGACCGTATAGTGAATAGTCATCGACCTAAGCAGCGCCGGATCTTCGACTTCTAGCCGCTTCCTTGCTTCATCAACAAGGTCGATAAACTCCGTTGGTCCCCAAAAATGCCAGCTGCCAATTCTCGTACGCTTAAACCGCTGGGCCCGGCAAACTATGTTCAACGTGGCTCGGCTTATTCGTTCCGTCACCAGCGAACTCAGGTACCTAAGAGATTGTGCAAACATGATTTTTGATCTCTCCAAAACCGAACAGCGTGTCGCCCTTAGTGATCTTCTTCTAAACCGGGAATCCGGCCGTAACCGACGAAAACTGGGCTGATCTTGGCGTCTCCGCTTTGCGGTGGCGGCGGCATTTTGAAATCGAAAACGCTAACACCCCAACGTTGTTTCCCGTCGTATGTGCGACCGTCGCTCGATCCGACCATGACACGCTTTTTCGTTCGTTTTTCGCGACCCAGATAAATCATCGTGTGCGTGATCGGCGGATCGCGATCGATGTTATAAGTGCCGCGCCAAAACAGCAGGTCGCCGGGCTTGAGCGCGTCAAATTCAAATGAATCTTCTTTGCGGCTCAGGACCGCGTTGAAATTTCCAGCCTTGCGCACCCAGACGTATTGCTGACTGGAATCGCGCGGCACATCGGGAAAGCCGTTTTGCTGAAGGACGTAATAGATGAAGCCTGAGCAATCCATTCCGCCGTTTTTCGGATCGGCGGACCCGTAGGTGTAACCGAGATTTTGTTTTGTCAGCGCAAGCCCCGTGTCGAGAATTTGACGGACCTTTGACGGATAAGTGTTGTAGTCGGTTAGTTCACCCGGCGAAAGAGAGACGTTCGGCCATGCTTTCTTTCCTGGAGCAGGACGCTCAGGAGGCGAAGGCGTTGGCCTCTCAGCTGGAGTGGGAGACGGAGTTTCTGTTTCAGACGGAGATTCGCTCGGTGTGGGAGTTGGAGACGCTTTCCTGCGCTTCGATCTTGCCTTCGATGTCGGGCTGGGAGATGGAGTCGGCGAAGCTTTCTTACGTTTTGGCAAAGCCGTAGGCGACGGCGTTGGCGTCGCTTTCTTTGCCGAGCTCTTCCGGTGTTTGCGAGCAGGCGTGGGCGTCGGCTCCAGAATCTTTTTGATTTTTGTGCCTAACGATTCTTCGGCTGCGTTCGCGGCATCAATAACTCCGAATAACAGCGCAAAGATTAGAAACCATTTCATCACGGAAAGTTGGTGCACTTGGGCTGTAGTGTCCGCTGTCCTCAGGGTAGATTCCAGCGCGCAGTCGCTCAGATGGAGATGCGCTGAGGACAGCGCACGCTACAGCCAACAATTAGGAACAAGAGCAGGAGCAAGATTACGAAGCGGCAACAAAATTACTGCGCGAGCTCCTGGAGAATAGCTTTATTAAGACGAATGCCAGCCTCGAAATTTTCGAGCGGAAAATTCTCGTTTGGCGAATGCGCGCGGCAATCGGGCAACGCGAGTCCCATCAGCAGCGTTTCGATCCCGAGGATTCCTCGGAACTGCGACACAATCGGGATGCTGCCACCTTCGCGAATGAGCGCGACGTCGCGATTAAATGCTTTGCGCAAGGCGCGTTGCGCGGCTTCGCCGAGCGACGAATGCGGATCGGTGAGATACCACGGGCCGCTATGCCCGGTGGAGATTTCCAATGTGACGCCTTTCGGCAGATTCTTCCGCAAATGCTCCTCTGCGAGCTTGAGAATTTCTTCTCCGTGCTGCTCCGGAACGAGTCGAAATGTCAGTTTCGCCATGGCGTGACTGGCGATCACCGTCTTTGTCCCCTTCCCCTGATAACCACCGCCGATTCCGTTGATCTCGGCAGTCGGTCGCGCCCAAATGCGTTCAGCGGAATTATAGCCGGCTTCACCGAACAGTTCTGGAACGCCGGTTTCTTCGAGAACCAGTTTGTCGCCATCGACCGGAAGTTTGCGCCACGCTTCGCGCTCCCAGTTTTCCAGCGGCTTTACGCGATCATAGAATCCTGCGATCGCCACACGACCTTCGCTATCATGAAGCGTTGCCAGTAATTGGGCGAGCGCGGTGATCGGATTCGCAACCGCCCCTCCGAAAACGCCGGAGTGCAAATCGATTTTAGGCCCAGTCACCTTAATCTCGAGAGCGGTTACTCCGCGCAATCCATAACTCAACGTCGGCACGCCACGCGCGATCATTCCGGTATCGGAGATTACCGCCACGTCACTTTTCAATTTTTCTCGATTTTCCTCTAGAAAACTGCCAAGGTGTGCACTGCCGATTTCTTCTTCGCCCTCGACTACGAGCTGCAGGTTCACCGGCAGATCGCCGTTTTGTTCAATCGTCTCCTGGATGCCGATGATGTGCGAAAGGATCTGGCCTTTGTTATCGGTTGCGCCGCGCGCGAACACGTACCCATCCTTCAAAACAGGCTCGAACGGGGGCGAGTCCCAAAGCTCCAGAGGATCCGGCGGCTGCACATCATAATGGCCATAGATCAGAACTGTCCGACGCCCCGGCTGATGTTTGTTGCGTGCCCAGACAATCGGATGACCACGAGTTGGGACAAGCTGCGTCTCCAATCCAATGCTGGTGAGTTTTTCCTCAAGCCATTGTGCACAGGCGCCTAACGTCTCTGCGTACTGATCGTCGGTTGAAACACTTGGAAACCGCAGGAACGAATAATACTCCTCAAGATAACTCTCACGCATGGCTGGAAGCTAATCGGCTTTTCGGCCTTTGCCTACGACTTCTGCCTGAACTGAACGCGGATGAAATACACAATCGAGGCGAGCACCAGCACGATTCCAGTAACGACGAATTCGCGAACCGTCGCGTGGGCGAGAATCCAAATGATCGCCAGGATCGCCAGCGCAGGGACAATTTTCATTCCAGGAAAATTGAAGGGCTCACCATCCGAGCGCACATCGCGTTGGATCAAAACCCAGCAGGCCGCACAGCAAAGGAAATACATCAACAACACGGCGACGTTTGAAAGCACGGCCAGCCGTTCGAACGTACCGCTAATTGACAACGCAAATGCCAGCGTCGCGTAAGTAATGATTGCGACGTCCGGGGATCGATATCGCGGGTGGACGTGCGCAAAAAACTGCGGCAACGCGCCGTCGCGTCCGAAAGCAAAAATCATACGCGGTGAACTCAAGATGTCGCTCGTCACAAATCCAAATGCGGAGATGCTGGCGCCGGCCAGAAGAATCGTGCGGCCCAGTTTCCCGAGAAATGTCGCTGCCGATTCGGCGAGTGGGGCGTCAGGATGATTCGCGAGATCGGCGCCAAGCGTCCCCTGTCCCACGAGCTGGATCAGGATGTAAATGACGGTCGTAATGACGAGGGCCAGATACGCAGAACGCGGCACGGTGCGCGCCGGATTTTTCACTTCGCCGCTCGGAATCAACGCCACCTCGATCCCGACGAATGCAAAAATCAATAGGATAACAGCATCGCCTAACGACTTGCTGCTGGGCGAACCGCTCCAGGCAAGGTTCGGCGCGTGAATAAAAAATATTCCCACAGACACGAACAACAACAGCGGCAGAAGTTTTGCTACGGTGATCACCGTAACAGCACCCGCGCCCTGACGAACACCGCGAATGTTGATCAACACGAGGGACCCATACACGGCGAGCATCACGACTATGCGCATGATCGGGCTGCCGAGAAACGGGATTACCAGCGCGACTGAGGTTGCTAACACGTTCACGACGCCAGCAACGGCGCCGAGTGCCGTTAGAAAATAAAGCATACCGGCGAGGAAGCCGACGTAACGACCGAACGCGACTTCCACATATGCGTAAAGCCCTCCTGTCAACGAAACACGGCTACCGGCAATGGCGAAACAAGTCACAAACAACACCATCGCAATCGCACAACAAATGAATGCGAGTGGCGCCGCCGACCCCAGCCCCTTTGCGACTGTTGCTGGAATGACGAAAATTCCCGCACCAATAGTCGAGCTGATAATGTTCGCGGTGAGCGCTGGAATTCCAATACCACGAACCAACTGATGATCGACGCGCTCCGCTTGCTGGATCGACACCGTCGATTCGTTAGCCATTGGCGCATCCTCAGGGATTCGATTGTCCAACACAAGAGTGCGAGTTAGCTTCCCGCCAAGGAACTGTTCCGATCCATGGGTAATGGGTTTCGATGTCGGGCTTGCGGGAAACTGGAGCAAATGGCAAAGCGCAAAGACAAACGCGGCGTTTCCGCCCGTCTTGAAGCACAATATCCTGTGGCTGGCGCCCGTCGAAAGCCCCTCAAATTGTGTATTTTCTGCTTGTAACCCTTCCAAGGCTGCTGTATTGAGGCTGCCGAGGCCCGAAACTTCTGCCAACGATGCATTTACAATCGCTCGAGCTAGTCGGCTTCAAATCGTTTGCCGACAAAACGACGTTCAATTTTCACGAGGGCATTACCGCGATCGTCGGACCGAACGGTTGTGGAAAATCGAACGTGCTTGACGCTGTCCGCTGGGCGCTGGGTGAGCAATCTGCGAAGTCACTCCGCGGCGAGGAAATGGCGGATGTGATCTTCAACGGCGCCGACACACGTAAGCCGGTCGGATTCGCGGAAGTCTCGCTGACATTCACCGATTGCGCCGAAGAGCTCGGAATTGAATGGCACGACGTGCGCGTAACGCGTCGTGTCTATCGAGACGGCAACTCTGAATACCTGCTAAACAAAACGCCTTGCCGTCTTCGCGACATTCAAAGTCTTTTCGCAGACACGGGCATCGCGCGGGCCGCTTACTCGATGATGGAGCAGGGCAAGATCGACATGATCCTGAGCTCGCGGCCGGAAGATCGGCGCACAGTTTTCGAGGAAGCGGCGGGAATCACAAAATACAAAACGCAAAAGCGCGAAGCGCTGCGCAAACTGGAAGCGACGGAAGCGAATCTCCTGCGCATTGGCGACATCATCAAAGAGGTAAAGCGACAAATTGGTTCGTTGCAGCGACAAGCAGGCAAAGCCCGGCGGTATCAGGCGCTGCATGCGGACCTGCGCGTGCTCGAGACGCATTATTCGCGCAAGCAACTCGACGCGCTCGAAACCGATCTCGGCGCTTGCCACGAAGAGATCGAGCATCTCACCAATTCCGAGCACGCGGCGCGCGTGAAGATCGACAACAGCGAAAATGCCGTCGCCGAAGAACGGCGAATGCTGGACAAGATCGACATCGAGGTCGCTGGTTCGCGCGCGGAAGTGCAGCAATTGGAAACTGAAATCGCTACGCACCGCAGCCGCATTGAGTTCAATCGACAGCGCGCGGACGAGGTCGCCGAACTGATCCAACGCTCCCGGCGCGAGATAGCCGAGGCTGGAAAGAAACACAAACAGCACGCCGCAGAGATCGAGCAGACCAACAACTGGATCGCAGAAATTGAGCGGCACTTGAAGGAAAAGGAAGGCGAGTTGACCGGACTGGACGGTCTCGCTGCGGAAATCCAGGAAAATCGCACCGAGCGGCGCACGCGGTTCCAGGAATTGCAACTGGCGCTTTCCAAATCCGAAAGCAGAATCTCGACATTCGAAGACGAACTCTCCGGAACGAAAACGCGCCGCGAATCGACGCGGGCGCAAATCAAACAACTCACCAAAGAAATTCAAACATCGACCGAAACGCGTGAGAAACTCGTTAGGCAATTCGCGGTCTCACTGAAAACGAGCAAACGCGAGACCGTTGATGTCGAGGCAAGCCTGCGTGAAAAAGAACAACTGCTCTCCGAAGCGGAACAGAATCTCATCAGTCTCGAGTGCACATTCGCCGAGAAGCGATCGCGCCTGGACGTTTTGCGTCAGCTCAATGAAGAGGGCGAAGGCCTGGCGCAAGGCTCACAAGCTGTGCTCAAAGGCGTGGACGATCTCGAAAAGTTCCGCGAGGCGATTGCCGGTTCACTCGTTGCGCATCTCGATGTCGATCGAAAGTTTGTTCCGGCGATCGAGGTCGCGCTGGGGCGAAATATGCATGCACTCGTTCTAAAAGATGCGGACGTTGCTTACGAGATAATCGCACGACTCAAGAAAAGGAAGCTCGGTCAAGCCGCGCTGCTCATTCCGCAGCTGACGGGGCCTCCTCAGCAATCGGTCCGAACAGTTCTGCCGGAAGGCGCGCTTGCCTGGGCCACAGATAAACTGGTCGTGCCGCGATCGCTCGAACCGCTCATCAGGCAATTGCTCGACAACGTTATTATCTTTTCCGATTTACAACAGGCCCTTGAGTGCAAAAAGCACGAACCCATGCTGGCGATGGCCACCCTGGCTGGCGAATTCATTTCCAGAGAGGGAATCATCTTTGGTGGCGGCAGCGACGTACGCGCAGCTTCTTTGCTGGAGCGCAAGGCGCAAATCGACGATCTCGCAAAGGAGGAAGCAGCGCTAGCAAAGCAGCGCGATTCACTTTTAGCCAAACGCGACGAAGCGAAGGCTGCGCTTGAGATTGCGTCGCGTCTCCAACGCGACTTCGGCGAGGTCGAACGCAAGATCGACGATTTACGATCGGAAAAGAATGCGCTGGAGCGCCAGGTGACCGCCGCCGACGAACGCGTCGCGCAGTTGGAGCGCGAACTTCAAGCGATGCGCGATCAACTGGCAGAAGAGCAGACCGCAATGACCGTGTTCGAAGCGGCGCAGAAACAGACCGCGTTGCGCGAAGAAGAGTTGGCCGAAAAAATTAACCAGCTGCGATTAACCATCGCGACTGAGCGTCTGCGCCATGAAAATTTGATAGCGCGACACGAACCGATGAGCGCGCGTGATGCCGAGCTGGTCGAGCTGATAGCCGCGCGAAAGGCCGATATTGAGATGTACGAACAGAAATTGGCCGCACAAGCTCAGGAGTCTAGTGAATCGGAAGCTTTAATCAAAAATCACACGGCGGAGCGTGAGAAAGCAGAAGCGAACGCTTTGAAAATCGCTCAGCAACGTGCTGCACGAATGACTGCAATTTCCGATCGCGAAACCGAACTGCGACGTTTGCGCGATTCGCTGGGCGAATTGCAAGACCGCCGCGCTCGGCAGCAAGTGCGCGAGTCACAATTGCAAATGAAGATCGATAATCTGGTGGATCATGTTTCGCGCAACTACCATGTCGACCTTCGCGTCTTTGCTCCGGACCACGCGGCGTTTGAAAAAACTTTGAGCGCGCAATTAAAACGGAGTGAGAAACTGGAGGGCGGAGCTCCTGTGACTGCGGATTCGCCACAACTCGCCCCTCGAGACTTGGAAAAACTCATCACTGAGCTTCGCGCGTATCTCGACAACATGGGCCCGGTGAACCTCGACGCCGTTCATGAGTACGATGAGCTCGAAGAGCGGTACAAGTTTCTCGAAGCGCAAAATAATGACCTTACAAGTTCGCGTCGCGAGTTGCTCGATGTAATTGCGTACATCAACTCGACTACAAGAAAGTTGTTCAGCGAAACGTTTGCCCAGGTGCGAGTGGACTTCCGCGAGATGTTTATGGAACTCTTCGGCGGCGGGCGCGCGGATCTGTCTCTGCTGGACGAGAACGATCCGCTCAACTGCGGGATTGAGATTAGCGCCAAGCCTCCCGGCAAACAGCTTCAAAGCATCTCGCTGCTGAGCGGAGGCGAACGCTCCATGGTCGCGGTGGCGTTGTTATTCGCCATCTACATGGTGCGACCGAGCCCGTTCTGCATTCTCGATGAAGTGGATGCAGCGATGGATGAAGGCAACATCAACCGCTTTATCCGCGTCCTAGACCGCTTCGTACAACAGAGCCAGTTCATTATCATCACCCACAACAAACGCACCATTGCCAAAGCCGATGTTCTTTACGGAGTGACAATGGAAGAGCGCGGCGTGAGTAAACTGGTTGGAATGAAATTGACTGTGCCACAACAAGTCTCCAAAGACCTGTCGTCGAACGGAGGCGAACAGAATTCGACACACCGGCACCTCGTGCTGGCAATGCGGTAGGTGGCTCCGCTTGTCGGACGACAACAGGACGATGGCAAGGGCGCGTCTCTCCCGACGCGTTGAGGACAACGTGTTCCACCTGTGTAATTGGAGCGCCGAAAATTCTTTTGCGCGCGATCGTCGATCTCGCGTAAATTTGGAAGATGCTTCAGACGGCGCAGCGCAGCGCAAAGTCAAAAACAAAAAAGGCCGCGCCGCCGCACGATCGCTTCCTCGAGGCATTTCGCTGGATGCTGCTGGCGCGTACGCTCGAGGAAAAGCTCGTTAGTCTCTATCGAGGCGGCCTGATCACGGGCGGAGTTTATATCGGCAAAGGCCAGGAAGCTGTAAGCGTGGCATGCGGTTTGTTTTTGCAAGAAGGCGACATCTTCGCGCCATTGATTCGCGACCAGGCGGGACGCTCTGCGTTCGGCGAGCCGCTCATTGATGTGACGCGCACGTATTTGGGCTCGCGCCTCGGGCCGATGCGTGGACGCGACGGCAACATTCATCGAGGTCATCCGCGCAACAACGAACTTGCGATGATCAGCCACCTCGGCGCGATGGTTTCGGTCACCGTGGGCGCATTGATGGCGAAACGATTCAGAGGTGAAAAAAACTTTGTCGGCCTGGCATGCATCGGTGAGGGCGGGATGCAGACTGGCGCGTTCCATGAAGGAATGAACATTGCCGCAGTGGAACAGGTGCCGCTCGTCATCGTGGCCACAAACAATCATTATGCTTACTCAACGCCTAACGACCGCGAATTCGCCTGTCATGATTTGGTTGATCGCGCAATCGGTTACGGATTTGAGGGCTATACTGTTGATGGAACGGACTTGGCTGCGTGCCTGGACGTGATCGGCAGTGCAGTGAAACGTGCGCGCGCAGGTCGTCCGCCGCAGTTGGTGGTTGCGTCCGTGCTGCGCCTGTCCGGTCACGGCGAACACGATGATGCAAGTTACGTTCCAGAGGAGGTGAAGCGTGAACCGTTTGCGCGCGATTGCCTCAAGGTCGCCGAGCAAACCATTCTCGATCTCAAGTTGTTAGACGCGGAAACGCTGGCCGAACGGCGCAAAGAGGCAGCCGCGCAGGTGGACGAGGCAGTTGCTGCGGCGCAAAAAGAGCCCGCGCCGGAAGGCGACAAAGAAGATTGGTGCGCGTATGCGATGCGCGACCTCGTCAATTCCGTCGAATGAGCATCACGTATCTCGAAGCGATCCGGGAGGCGCAGGCGAAATTATTGCGCGACGACGAGCGCGTTTTCATTTACGGACAGGACGTCGGAGGAACCTTCGGGGGCGCGTTTAAAGCGACGAAAGGTCTGGCGAAGGAATTCCCTGCACGTGTATTGAACACACCGATCAGCGAAGACGCAATCGTCGGCACCGCGATTGGCGCCGCGATGCAGGGAATGCGGCCGATTGTCGAAATGCAGTTCGCCGATTTCTCCAGCATCGCGCTCAATCAGATTCTAAACAATGCAGGCACGCATTACTGGCGAACAAATGTCCCGGTACCGATAACCGTGCGTCTGCCTTCCGGTGGGACCAAAGGAAGCGGCCCGTTTCACAGCCAATCGATGGAATCGATTTATGCGCATTATCCCGGACTGATTGTGATGACGCCCGCAACGGTGGAAGATGCGTACACCATGTTGATCGAAGCGGTGGCGATCGACGATCCCGTCATTTACTGCGAACACAAATACCTTTATTACCATCTCAAGGCCGACAAATTGCCGGAAAAAGGTTGGCCGATAGGTCGCGCACGCATTGCGCGGGAGGGACGCGATCTCACCATCGTAAGCTACAGCGCAATGATGCAGGAATCACTCGGGGCGGCAGAGGAACTCGCCCGGGAGGGTTTCGAAATTGAGGTCGTGGATCTACGCACGGTTAAACCGCTCGATACTGATACCGTGCTGGCGTCGGTCGCGCGCACAGGACGCTTGCTCTGCGTCGGTGAATCGTTTCCGTGGGGCGGCGCGACCGCGGAAGTCATCGCGCGCGTCACGAACCAGGGTTTTCATCTGCTCGATGCAGCGCCACAACGTCTTAATGCCAAAGACACTCCCATTCCATATCATCCGAACCTGTGGAGCGCGCATCGACCTAATGCGAAAAAGATCGCAGCTAAAGCTCGCGCACTGCTGCGAGAGTAAAACTTATGCCGCAAGTTCCAATCATCATGCCGCAGCTAGGCGAATCAATCGCCGAAGCCACCATTGTCGATATCAAGGTCAAACCCGGTGACGAGGTTGTTGATGATCAGGAAATTATTGATGTCGAGACGAACAAGGCAGTCATGGGCGTAACTACCCCGTGCAAAGGCAAAATCGATAAGATCTCCGTGCAGCTAAAGGAAACTTATCTCGTTGGCGCAGTGCTTGGCTACATAGAAGCAAGTGAGGCCGATGCCGCCCGATTTGCACAGCAAGCACCGCCTCCTCCACAGCAGGAAGTCGCTGAGGAAATTCCCGCGCGCGCTGATCAGGAAGTCGCTCCCGCACGCGGGAAAAAAATCGCTGCGAGCGATGGTGAGGGCGTACGCGTTGGCGACCTGCCCGTTCCAGCGATTACGAAGGGAGCGACTTTCATGTCGCCGCGCGTGCGTGCACGCATGGTTGAGTTGCAATTAACGACTGCAGACCTGGCGGGGATCATGGGAACTGGCGCGAGCAATCGCGTGACCATTAAAGATCTTGAAAATTTCCTGCATAAGATTGAAAACCAAACTGCGCACGAAGCTTCCGCGATTCGCGCGGGCGTAGCTGACGCGATGCGGCGCAGCTGGACGCGCCCGCTTTCGACAATCGGCTCGTCAGTCAATCTCGATCCGGTGTTGCAAGATCGGCAATCGCGAGATCCAAAGCCTGGCCCCGGCCTTTACGCTCTGCGCGCGCTTGCACTGGCACTCGCGAGGAGTCCCGGCGCAGCTGCGAAACTGATTGGCAACCGCGTCGTAGAATCAAAGTCCATTGACGTCGGCATTGCAGTTGAAGCAGAGGACGGGATTATGGTGCCGGTGATTCGCGGCGCAGATAAAACCTCGCTTGCCGACCTTACGACAAAATACAAGGAGCTTGTCGAACTTGCGCGACAGCGGCGAATTTCGCCGGACATGCAAGCCGGCGGCATAGCAACTGTTTCCAATTTCGGCACCTTCGGAATGGAATGGGGCACGCCAATTCCCCTGCCCGATCAGACATTGCTGCTCGGCCTCGGCGTCGGGAAAAAAGTTCCGGCATGGGAGGAACAGAAAAACGAATTTGTTCCGAAGACCGAAGCGCAAATTACATTAAGCTTCGACCATCGCAGCATCGACGGCGGCGTTGCCGGCCGTTTGCTCAAACGAGTGATCGACTTGCTCGAAGATCCGGAGAACCTTTAATGCCTTTTCGCTACCTCCCACTGCCGTCAAAACGTTCGGATATTGCAGGTCACGGTTCAACATCTTGCAGGTCAATTACCGCTGCCCGAGCTGGACCTTCCCCTGAAGATTTTTCGCGATCTTGTAACGGTTCGAAGATATGATACGATGTCTCGCGTCGTCCAATTCCCTGGGGCGCATTTCATGCGTCGTAGTTTTGAAGCGTTTGAACGGCAAGCGGAACTTGTCATTTTATCAGTCACTCAAAACTGTTGTGACTTGTAAACCAGAACCAAACAGCACAGGAGGCATCCATGGGCGCTAATCTTGTACCGATTGTCAGAAATTTTTTCATCACTACTGAAACATTCGCTGCTGACAGCCACAGTGTGCAGGACGGATGCGTTACGCCGGGCACGCACCGCTTGATGCGCTTTGATTTTTTGTCTCACAACATCGGCGACGCCGATCTGGTTGTCGGTGCGCCGAAGGACCATCCCGAGTGGTTCACCTGGTCGGAAGCACACGGCCATTATCACTTAAAGGATTTCAATGAGTTCATTCTTTACGACTGCTCCGGCAATCAGATCACGAAAGGCTACAAACAAGCGTTCTGTTTGGTAGACATTGAACATCCAAGTGCGTGGGGTCCGAATGCACCTCAGTTTACTGACTGCAACACGAACCAAGGGGTTTCAGCCGGATGGGCGGATTTGTATAACGCGGGGCTCGCATGTCAGTTCATCGTGATGGATGGAGTTCCGGACGGAGATTACGTGCTCGTCTCCACGACGAACGCACAACACCTCATTCCGGAAGACACGTACGCCGACAACACGATCTACACCGCCCTTGGGATCAAAGGAGACAAGGTAACAGTGATTACGGCGTGCTGGCCGCCTCATTTTCCGAACCTCGACAGATGGGCGTTGTCGATCCAAATCCTTTTTGGCGTTGTTCAAGACGGAGGCGGCATGGGCATTCGACCGGGCGGCGGACCTGTGCCGATCGGTCCATGGGATCCTCTCCGCCTCTCTGCCCCGAAACGGGACGTAATCCTCGGACTTGCGATCACGGAGTTAGCGGCGTTGGCCAGCAGCCGCACCGGGCGGGAGGAAATCGAAAGAGCAGGTTTTAGCGTCGCATCCAAGGCGCTCACACAGGCGCAGGCTCCCGCGCAGGCACATAAACACTGATGCATTACGCAAACATGCACTGATTTGCCGACGGTAAAGCCGGGAAAGTCCTCTTGCGTCACGCAGGACACCAGGTGTTCCCCATCAGGCGGGCATCTGTCCAGGGATCAATGGAAACAGGCACTGCCAAAGAGTTGGATTTTGATGAAGTCTCCTGTCACTTCAAGCGGTTCCCAATCGCGATACGTGAAATGCGTGCTCTGTAACCCGCCCACGTGAGATCACGGCTTATTATCCACGCAGGATTCGCAAAGTGCGGAAACGCGAGCATCCGAGCGGCTCTTTTCTAGAATTTTCGAAAATTACAGAAGCACAACGTTTTTGTCTTCGACAAAAACCTGAGGATTGCACGCGCTCCTGAAGATCTCATCGGTACATCCATATGGAGTGTTGAGCGGGCCAGGAAGAAAACCGAAAATCTAACGCAAAGACTCGGCGATGAAATTGCGGCAGTCTCCAGCCGAAAGGCAGAACACGTTGCTATCCTGAGTGCCGAGAATCTGGCGAATCCGGGAATGGCTGAGCTATTCGCAGGGCTGGAGAGTCAGTTTGAAGTCTGGGTCATCTTGTATGTGCGGCCGCAACTTCAATGGATACCATCGGCATGGAAGCAGTGGGGTCTGAAAACAGGCGTGCCGATCAACGATTTTGTTTCTCAATGCATCGAGGCCCGTAGACCTCCGTTCAGAGCAGGTATCGAAAGTTGGAAAACCGCGCTCCCGCCGCCCTGATGCATGTTAGATTTCTGATTCCCGAACTACTAGCCGGTGGGAATCCTGCTCAGGATTTTTTCCACGTCCTGGGGCTATCCCAAGACGAGTACAAAATTGAAAGTGAGGCTCGAAATCCAAGCCTCGACGTTTCGGTTCTTCATGTGCTCTCGAAGAACCCACATCTTTTTTCTGACGTTCATGACAACAGCCTGACGCTGGCTTTGACTCGAGCTCTCTCGAAAAAGTTTCGATCAACAAACATTCAAATGCTTTCTGCCAAGCAAGAGGCGAGGATCGAGGAATCTTTTCGTGATGAAAACTTTTGGTTGTTGAACACGTTCTGCAGCGGGGTAGACGTGGATCGTATCTACCAGACATATTTCACGCCGCGCAACGCTGGCGCCAGATATTCCGAGATGAGCGACATCGATCTCATATACCGTTGTCTCGGAATCATCCTCGAATCGATCGCATTCAGTGGCAGCGACGCTTTTGCGGGTCATAGCAAAAGCCGGCCGCCGAATGTTTCCGAGTTCGACCAGAAGTAACTGCGCGCACTTATTTGCGCCGGAAATTCGCAGCAACAAAGCTCAGAACCATCACAAACGCGCAAATCACGGCCACAGCAGTTCCCTACATTAGCCAACACGGTCGATACGTGAGGATCAGCCGTCCACTTGCGCCCGCCGGAATTTCCACCATCGGAAACAATCCGCGATAGGAAGTAACGGTGAGTTTTTGATTGCCCATGCGCGCTTTATAGCCGCGGAAGTACGGACGTGAGAAGGTCAGGAGCGCGGGACGATTGCCATTCGGCACATCGATATCTGCTTCAACGCAATTTCGCGAATCTTTGATGTTTGAAATTGTCGCGGTAGCAAATTGTTCGTTAGGCCGCGAATCGATCGACGTGACTGAGCGCACGCGTGCAAATGGCGCGTCGCGGCGATGAAAGACCCGCCCCTCATCTGTCGAAACAACCATCTCCCATTCAGAAGCCGGTTGAGGCGCGATATCCAATTCTCGTGCAACAATAATTCCATCCACGCCCAGCAAAGCCAGTTCACCGTCCTTACCAGCTTGGGAATTTAATACATAGCTCCCCTTCTCAGGATTGATTTCACCATGAATCGTGGTCGCAAATTCTCGCGCTACGCCTGCGGCGCGGATTGGGCTGTACCCATTGATGAAATGCAAGCCAGCCCACATGGATGTACTACCGGGGCGCAGGGTTTGACCGACTGGTTGCGGTTTATTTGAGACACAATATGTCAGCTCCGCCCAGGGATAGACACTGAGATAAAGTCGCTGTGGATCGAGCGGCGCAGGTTTGAGCAGCTCTTGAGCAAAATTGTATCTCGGCACATCGCCGTTTGTGGGAATGCAAAAATACGTAGCAAGCAATGCGCAAAACGTGATCGCGACCGGAACCCAATACCGAATCTCGGGATTGCGGAATCGAAATTCGAAAAGAAAAAAAACTCCAGCGATCCCGATGAGGATCGTAATCAAGGGAAAAGAATAGGAACCGCTCGTCCGGAAAATCAGCAATGCGGCAGCGGTTAACAGAACGACTGCAAGCGGAGATGTAGCTGCGGTCGCTGGCCGGAGCCTCATTTGCAGCACTTCCGCCGCGCAAATCGCAAGAACTAAATGGAAAAATGGCAGCCAGCGAAAGCTCCACCGGAAAGGGCCCGCAGTAGGCATCATGCACAGCAACAGCACAATCAGCAGCAGGACTAACTCCCATTTCAGTCGCGTAACGAGCATCCGTCCATGCCAAATGAATGCAGCGATGAACACTGCTGGTGCAACCAAACCACACGCCAGCTCCGTTGCAGTATGCGGAACATTTTTCGAGGAAAAATCTGTCCAGTTCACGGTCCAGGACGGAAGAATTAAGCCCGGCAATGCGGCTGGTGGAACGAGCCATTGCCAATGCGCGGACGACGACTGCAGTTCCCGCGCTGAACCCTGAACGAGATCCAGAATTGCGAGCCACGCTGGCGCGGATAATCCGAAACCGAGCGCGACACCAAACAGCATCGGCAAAACCGAGAAGATGCTCCGGGTTTCGACTAACGACTTGATCGAGAGCCATCCAACCAAGACCAACAACATCAGAACCGTGTAAGGAAAACCGCCGGTGACGAGCAGGTAAACGAACGGCGCGGGCCAGAGAAATCGCCACTTTGTTCGGCGCGGGTCCAGTGCGCGTTCCGCTCCCCACCAAGCCCAAGGCAGCCAGGTGAATGCGCCGAGGGCGCCGAACCAATCGGTGGCCCCCCAGCAAATGATCCAGCCGTTTAGCGAGGCGACAAGTGCGACAAAGATCGACAATGCGGTTGAAAGTCGCCGGTCACGAGCAAGTAAGAATGCGCCCGCTGCCAGCACGAAGAGATGCGCAATCGAAAGAGAGGCGGCCTGTTGGGGAAACGTGAGCGGAAATTTCCAGATCAGAATGATGGCCGCATTTATAAAAACCGAGAACGTGCCGTACTGGAATTCACCCGCAAGATTGCCGCAGACCCAGGAATAGGGGCTCAGGATCGGCCACTGCCCCTTAGACCAACTGCGCGCCACATCGGCGAACACAGGCAGGATCGACAATTCATAATCATCATTCCAAAAAACGAGCGGATTGTGCCAGAGGAGGAGCAGGCAGAAGAAGACGACGATTAGACCAGCCGAAAGAGCGCCAAGAAAATTGCAGGGCGTCTGTGTCAGACGCCGACTATTTATAGTTTCGCCGTTTCGGCGTTTCACAGAAACGCCCTACAAAACAACCGGCTTCCCCTCGGTCATCACAAGGACCTTTTGCTCGAGGCCGTGCTCCCGAGCGGCTGCCAGTAATCGCTGCGGGGGCTCATGAAGCGGTTCAAAGCCGAGGCGAAATGTCCCATAATGCATCGGGATCAAAGTCTCTGCACGTAACTCGACGAACGCCTTTACCGCTTCTTCGGGATTCATGTGAACTTCACGGCCAGTGGGCGCTTCATAAGCGCCAATTGGAAGCAGCGCGACCTCAATGTTGTAGCGGTCCCCGATTTCCTTGAACCCGGGAAAATAAGCGCTGTCGCCGCAGTGAAAAATCGTGCGGCCATTCGCAGCGATCACGAACCCGCCAAAATCGCGATGCAAATCCGCGAGGAACCGTGCGCCCCAGTGATGACATGGGGTAAGAGAAATTTTTAGCGGCCCGAGCTCGACTGTCTGCCAATAATCGAGCTCGTGGACAATATGAAAACCCAAGTCATGGACCAGGTTTCCGACCCCCATGGGAACAACAATGGGTTGATCCGACGCAACTCGTCGCAGCGTGCGCCGGTCGAGGTGATCGAAATGCGCGTGCGTGACCAGCACAAAGTCAATCGAAGGCAGATGATGAATTTCGAAGCCTGGTTGTTTCAACCGCTTGATCACCTTGAGCCACTTCGACCAAATCGGATCGACCAAGATATTTACCTCATGCGTTTGAATAAGAAATGACGCGTGACCGATCCAGGTAACGCAGATCTGGCCTTCGCGGATTTTCGGGAACTGCGGCGCCGCAGGACCACCGGAGCGCTTAGTGAAAAGCGAAGGGATCAAGACGCTCGTTAAAAAATTGCGCTTGTGCCAGTCAGCTCGTGGGCGTAGCCGGACACGAGTCGAGTCGCGAAGTCGTGGAAGAGGCGCGCCATCCCGGGATGTTTGGCGAACAACATTTCGCCGGCTCTTTTTAGGAAAACGAAGTGGCACGCTCGTAGACGATATAGGTGCGATCTCGGCAAGTAAAACTCTTAAAGGCCGCCGAAAGCTTTCGGAGTCGAAATGACAAAATCCGGAATCACGAATGCCGATTAAATATCAAAACTCGAAATGAGATTTCATCAGTCGCTCTTGTGGTGATTGCGGACTCGGGGGGTCGTCATTTTTTCGCGTTTCGGCATTTGGTATTCGTCATGGATTTCGGGCTGACCTCGCATGGATCCAAAGCGACAGGGTTGAACAAAGCCAAATTTCGCGTTGAGTTGTCCGCGTTATGCGAAGTTGGAAAACCCTTGTTCCGCTCTGTTTGATCTGTTCAGTCGCATTAGCATCGACATCGCGATTGCCATTCAACACGGTTTTTAAGGGACAGGACCAGTTCAACCGACTCGTTGCAAAGGCCAAAGCAGGGAATTGGAAGGCTTTGCCGATCGGAGAGCGGACCGCGGCGGTCGGACAAGCCTTAGTAGGAACACGCTATAAACATTTCACCCTGGAAATCGACAATCGGATTGAGTCTCCGTCCGTAAATTTTCAGGGAATGGATTGCTGGACCTTTTTCGAGGTCGCTCTCGGCTTCGCCCGGATGCTGAACGAGCCAGAGTCGAACTGGACGCCCGAGCGTCTGTTACATTACATCGAACTGGACCGTTACCGCGGCGGCGAATGCACCGGCGATTATCTCTCGCGTTTGCATTACCTGGAAGACTGGCTCTACGACAATGATCGCAGGGGTCTGGTGGAGGATCTCACGCGCGATCTCGGCGGGCAAAGCGTCCCCCATTCCGCGCGCGAGATGAGCGCTGGCTGGCGACACTATCGTTATCTCGCCGCAAATCGCTCGCTGCTTGGACCGCTGGCGCGCATGGAAGCAAACGTCTCCTCGCGATCTCTATACGAAATTCCAAAGAGTCGAGTCGCCAAAATTGAACCCAAACTCCGCAGCGGCGACATCATCGGAATAATTTCCCGCGACAGAAAAGGCGTTTATTCGACCGCGCATGTCGGCCTGGCATTGCGCACAAGTGACGGCGTGTTGCATTTCATGCACGCTTCCTCTCCCAGTAACTACGGTCGTGTCATCGTCGACGAGGAGCTTTCGAAATATCTGTATCGCTATCGCTCGGATAGCGGCATCCTCGTCGCCCGGCCTCTGCGATAAAGTTAATTGTATTCCTTTCGGCGCTTGATTGTTGCGCTGATTCATCGACAAGATTGACAGTCGCGGCATGAAAACATCCAGGCTCTTATTAGCCATCTCGTTGTGGTTTGCAGCAGCGGGTTTCTGTTTTGGCGAAACGAAAATTCGCGTTGGCCATTTTCCGAATATCACGCACGCACAAGGCCTTGTTGCGCACGCGCTCTCCCGCCAGGGTAAAGGTTGGTTCGAACAACGCCTTGGACCGGGAACCAAAATTGAATGGTTCATCTACAACGCCGGGCCGAGTGCGATGGAGGCGATTTTCGCAAAATCGATTGATCTGACTTATGTCGGTCCCGGGCCGGCGCTAAATGCTTACACGAAATCAAATGGGCAAGAGATTCGTCTCATCGCGGGCGCCGCGAATGGCGGTGCGGGTCTGATTGTTCAGCCGGATCAAGATTTGAAAGCAGCCGCTGATTTTCGGGGAAAGAAAATCGCTACGCCGCAATTAGGGAATACGCAGGACATTTCGTGCCGCGCATGGCTGACGGCCGGTGGGTTAAAGATCACTCAGCTCGGCGGGGACGCACAGGTGATTCCAACACAAAATCCGGATCAGTTAGGTCTCTTTAAGGCGAAGAAAATAGACGCGGTTTGGACGGTCGAACCCTGGCTGACTCGCCTGGAGCAGGAGGCCTCCGGCAAAGTAATCGTGCAAGAAAAAGATGCCGCGACCACAGTGTTGGTCTCGAGCGTCAAGTTCCTGAATGAAAAACGCGATCTCGCGAAGAAATTTGCCCAGGCGAATGCCGAGCTTACTGACTGGATTGAAAAAAATCCGGAGGAAGCGCAGCGCTTAATCAAGGCCGAGCTGCTCGAAGAAACGAAGAGCGACATGAGCCCACAACTCATCGCCGCGGCATGGAAACGGATTGTGTTTACGGCAGAAACGCCACGCGCAGCGGTGGAAAAATTCATGCAGAACTCGGTCAGCGCCGGTTTCATCAAAACAGCGCCTGATCTTTCCAAGCTGTTTGAAAATCCCTAATGTCCCTTCAAGAAGAACTGCAGGGTCCGCCCCCGGCGAAACTGGTCGTGGATCACGTGTCGAAATCTTTTCGGCAAAAGCGGCAGACCGTGCAGGCACTGGACGACATCTCGCTGGAAGTCGCGGAAGGCGAATTCGTTGTTATCGTCGGGCCGAGCGGGTGCGGGAAGTCAACGTTGCTCGATATCATCGCCGGTCTGGAGAAACCGGACCGAGGCCGGGTGTTGGCAGACAATCAACCGGTGCTCGCACCCGGGCGGCATCGGCTGGTCATGTTTCAAGAATCGGCGCTGTTTCCGTGGCTGAATGCGTTCGGCAACGTGATGTTCGGTTTAAAATTGAAACCGGGCTTACGCAATCGGGAGCGGCGCGAGGTCGCAAAATTCTTTCTTCATTTGGTCGGTCTTCAAAAGTTCATGGAGGCCAATGTGCACGAACTCTCCGGCGGCATGAAACAGCGCGTGGCGCTCGCCCGAGCGCTCGCGCCGAACCCGCGGGTGCTGCTAATGGACGAACCGTTCGCCGCGCTCGATGCCATGACCCGCGAACAACTTTACGGTGACATTCAACAGATTTGGCAAAAACGCCGCAAGACGATCATTTTCGTCACCCACAACGTGCGCGAGGCGGCATGCCTCGCCGATCGAGTAGTGATTATGTCGCCCACGCCAGGACGCATTCGCGAGATTTTTGAAGTGGACCTGCCGCGGCCACGCGACTTCAACAGCATCGAAATCGCCCAGCACGCGTCGCAATTAACTGCAGCGTTGAAAGGTTACCTGGCGCCCGAGGCGGCAGTGAGCGTGGAATGAGGAGAACATTGCTTGCAGTTTTGTTCTTCGTCGCGCTCGTCGCGATCTGGGCCGCCTTGGTGCATGCCGAGATTTGGTCGTCCGTTTTGTTGCCTTCTCCGCGCAACGTTGTGGATTACCTCGTTACCGCCGCACGCGATGGCAGCCTCTTCAGCGCCTCGAGCGTGACGTTGCGGCGTCTGCTCCTCGGATATTTCATTGGTCTCGCCATCGGGCTCCCGCTGGGACTGTTCACGGCATCTTTGAAATTCGCCGAGGATACAATCGGCGTGCTTGCCCTCGGCCTCCAGACCTTGCCGAGCGTTTGCTGGGTCCCGCTAGCGTTGCTGTGGTTCGGACAAACCGAAGGCGCCATGCTCTTCGTCGTCATCATGGGGACCGTCTGGTCAGTCGTGATCGCGACTGACACTGGGGTGCGCACAATCCCACCGATCTTTGCACGCGCCGCGCGAACTATGGGCTCTGGTCCATTTCACCGGTGGATTTATGTCATTTTACCGGCATCACTGCCTTATTTGATCAGCGGAATGAAACAAGGGTGGGCATTTGCCTGGCGTTCACTGATGGCCGCGGAAATTTATGTGACGATTCTAACTGGGTTTGGTCTTGGTCACCTACTTCATTATGGTCGCGAATTAAACGCAATGGACCAGGTCATCGGCATAATGCTGGTGATCGTCGTCATCGGTTTGCTCGCGGACAAAATCTTATTCTCGCCTTGGGAGCGCTTCTTACACCGCCGTTGGGGAACCGGCCGCACATGAGCATTCTGCTGTGAGACGGTGCTGACGGACGAAGCAATGCCAAACAAGAATCAAATCGGCGTACCGTAACGCGAGTCAGTAGCCAAACCGCGGGTCGAGTTTCGCTAGCGCGCTACCGCCGAATGCCTGGTCTTCGGCCGAAAGGTATTCCCGGTAACCTCCTACCTTTCCGCGGCGCACCTTGAACGATTCCGGATCGCGCACATCGCCCGGATGCAGGATTTTTGAATCAAACGCGCCGGCCGCCTCCAACTTTTGCATGTTCTCGAACCGGGAAAACTCCAACGCCTCGTCGAACATCGTCATGTCAGGCGTGGACTCGCCAAGCATGGCCAGCAGGTCTCGGAAATGCTCTGCCGGCGAGGCGCGGAGGGCTTCATACCGGATGAGTGTGAAATTGTCGCGCCTTGAAAATTCGTCGATCCAAGCGTTCATCGTGTTTACGATCGCCAGCACGCCGAATCTCTCATCCCGCAGCATTTCGCTGACAGTTTTTTGCCTGAGTTCGCTCGGAGCATGTGGATCGCGCCTCGTTATTTGCAAATACAAAGAGACAAAACAATCGCGCGGGTCTCGCGCGAGCAGAATGATCTTTGCCCGGCTAAGCTCCCTTCGCGGCACCAGATATTTGCCGCGCAACCTGTCCCAGAGATCGCCTTTTGTCCGGTGCTCGAACAGATCGTGAGAAAATATCAGCCGAGGAATACCCGATTGGCAGTAACGTTCCGGGCGCAAAGTAAACTCAAAGCCGAAGCGCTTGCAGAAGTACGCACAAATAAATGCACGCAGCCAAGTGCGGCCGCTCTTCGGAATCGAAACAATGATGGCCGTTCCTCCGGAAAGTTCAGTTGCACGGCTGCTAAAGTTGCGCCGTGTCCATCGCGAATTGGGGTGCCAAAATCGAGAGCGCGAGATGGATTTATCCGTAACCGGAAACCCCGAAAGCGCTCGGGGGAGGCTCTCTTTGTAAGCGGTTGTCTCCTCCGGTTCGGCTCCGGCTTGGGGGCGCACTGGCTTCGACTCATCGTTGGAAGCGCAGGCGGCATGTCGAGGATGGTTCGTTGGCCTCGTTAAAAACCGGACCAAAAAAATAAACGCAGACAACGAAGGTCTCGCTCTCGCGGCTTAATTGACCGCGACGTTTGACGCTGAACGCCTGCTACGGCGGCAAACGTGGACAGCAGGCTGGCAAATCGGCGGAGCGACCGCGCCGGTTTGTGAATCGATTTCGTGGACGCTCGGGAGCCGGCAGTGTGCCGGCGCATGGCTTGGCTCCTCAGACTTTATCGCCGGATAAACATGTAGATGGCTGCGCGGATGGCGACGAGGACAGGGGTTCAACTCCCCTCGCCTCCACTTACATCAGGCCCAATCAAGGCGTGAACTTGTACACGCAGCCGTCGTCGTTCTTGCCTCCGTGAACCGTGGCGCCGTAAAAGTTTCCAAAACGATCGACGACCATTCCGTTATAGGCAAAGGCACCATCTGGAGGCCCTTGGAAAGGATGAACTACAGTCTCAATCCACTGACCGCCGCCAATAGGACTCAGCTTAAAGACGATGACAAATCTGCAGAGCGTTCCGGGTGATGACAAAAAAGGAGGGGCTTTTAGCAATCGTGCAACAAAACGCCTCCGTCACTGGCCACCGGACTTGAGCCACTCACTCCAAAGCTGCGGACGGCCATTCGGATTAGCGAGAGCGTAATCGTAAAATGCGCGGACAAATGCGGCCCTGTCTGCCATGTAGGGCGCCTTCCAATCGTCGGTTTCAGTCGGATGGAGCACGTCGTAGCCGTATCCGAGTAATTTTTGGCGACGCACAATGTCTTCCAACGACACGCGATTTGCGTTTCGCAGCATGTCATAAAGCACCATGAATGTGGTCGTGCGTCCAAGGCCAGCTTCGCAATGGAAATGTGCCCAGGCATCTTGTGGGAGGGCGCGCACAGCGAGAATGAATCGGTCCACCGCGTCATCGAGCGGGCGCACATGATCGGTCACAGCGACGCGCACATAATGCGCGCCGGCTGCTTCGACGATATTCTGTTCCGTGCTTGCGCGTTCGACGGTGACCCGTTCTGGCGTGACAGAATTGCCGTTGCCGTGTTTGACCGGATGGCCGGGCCGTACGGCGATTTCGCTTCCGGGTTTGAGCGACTGAACACGCGCGGCTTCGCCTGCCATGATGGCCGACTGACTTCGCCCGACGTTCGCCCAGTCACGTGACGCATACCAGCTAATAGGAAGGTCGTTAACGAAGATGTGCGTTTCCTGTCGTAAATCGACGACGGTGACCGGGCCACGAGTTCGCGCCAGCAAAAGCTTTAGATTATCAGCGGTGAATTCTCCACTGCCCGAAGCGCGAAGATCGCTCAACCCGATTGTCGCAGGCGTTTCACCCTTGTTTGCCTTAAGCGGATCGTCAGTTGTACGAAAGTTTCGTGGCAAAGCGTTCGCCAGTTTTAAATCAATGTCCCAGATCAACGTCGGCGAGTCAGCATCGGCGGGGCGAACCGGCGGGTTCTTCTGTGCAGGGGTGACCGCCGCAAGAGCTGCAGGAGCAACAAGAAAGCCCAATACAAACAATCGTCCGCTGAATGAACGTGCAAAGACATTCATGAAGTCGCGCCTGATTTGATGCAAACACCGCCAGGCACGCAAGGAATCTTTACTGATTCGCATTCCAAACTCGCAATTCGCGCGGCGTGACTTAATTCTGAAATAATGCGGGACTCGCTCACTCCAATGATGCAGCAATACCGGCGGCTGCGTGGAAGCATCCCGGCTGATACGCTCCTGTTCTTTCGGCTTGGTGATTTTTATGAGCTGTTTTTTGAAGACGCTAAGGAGGCGTCCGGACTGCTGAACGTCGCGCTAACGAAGCGCAACGGCGTGCCTATGTGTGGCGTGCCCTACCACGCAGCGCAAACCTATATCGCAAAACTAATCAAGGCCGGGCGCCGCGTCGCAATCTGTGACCAAACCAGCGAACCGCAACCTGGAAAAATTGTTTCACGGGACATCACTCAGATTGTTAGCGCGGGCACGGTTGCTGACCTCGACTTGCTCGAATCCAAACGCGCAAATTATCTTGGTGCAGTCCACGCCCACTCAGGTGTATTCGGCTTTGCGTACGCCGATCTCAGCACCGGTGAATTCCGGATCACTCAATTGCAAGACAGGCAATCGCTGCTCGACGAAATAGCGCGTGTTTCGCCTTCGGAGCTTCTCGTCAGCGACGAGCAACAGGAGCAGTTTAAGGAAATTGGGAATGCGCTTGGCTACGACAGTTACGCGTTTCTGCCAGAACAGGCATTCTTTACTTTGTGCGAGCACTTCAAAGTCAAATCGCTGGATGGATTTGGCTGCACGCAGATGTTGCAGGCTGTAGCGGCTGCGGGCGCGATCGTTCATTACCTGAAACATCAGCTTCGGCGCAAGATTGATCATCTCGCCTCGCTTCGCAGCGATGCGCCTGCGGATTACGTCCTCCTAGACGCCGCCACGCAGACGAATCTCGAACTCGTGGAACCGCGTACTGCGCGTGATACAACCCTGCTCGCAGTGCTCGATCGCACGGGCACGCCAATGGGTGGCCGCAAACTGCGGGCCTGGATTTTGCAACCGCTCCGCAATCTGCCCGAGCTGCAACGCCGTCACCAGATGATCGCCGATTTACTGCAGGAACCGGACCTGCTCGCGGCTATTCGCGGTGAGTTGAAATCGATTCGCGACATCGAACGCGCTACCGGACGCTTAAGCCAGGCTTCGGGCAACGCGCGTGATCTCGTCGCGCTGAAAACTTCGCTTCAGGAAATCCCAGTGTTGAAAGCGAATCTGCAAAAGCTGCTTGATCGGCTGGCGTTTGGCGCGAGCCGCGTAGACGAACAGGACGAACCGGAATCATTGGCGCAGCGTTTGCAAAACAATATCCATGAAATTCCGGAGCTGGCGGAGAAGCTGGAGAAGGCGCTGGTGGATGATCCTCCGCTGACGCTGAAAGAAGGCGGAATTTTTCGCGACGGATACGACGCTGATCTTGATACGCTGCGACAAGCTTCCCGCGACGGGAAAAGCTGGATCAGCCAGTTGCAGGAGCGCGAGATTGCAGCCACCGGCATTAAGTCGCTCAAAGTGCGTTACAACTCCGTGTTCGGCTATTTCATCGAGGTGACAAAGTCGAACCTCGCGAATGTGCCTGAGCGATACGAGCGCAAGCAAACGACGGTCGGCGGCGAACGCTTCATTACCCCCGAGCTTAAGGAAATGGAGGCGAAAATCCTTGGCGCAGATGAACGTGCCCGCCAGCTAGAATACCAGCTCTTTCAAAAACTGCGCGACGAGACTTTGCGCGGGCTTGACCCAATCCAGCAAACCGCGGAGGCAATCGCGGCTTTCGATGTAATCAGCGCCCTGGCGGAAACCGCGCGCCTCTTCCGCTATTGCCGCCCCACCTTGAACAAAACGTTGCGGCTGGTGATCAAGGATGGCCGGCATCCTGTGCTCGATCAAACTCTGGTAGAGGAGAAGTTCGTGCCGAATGACACGTCGCTCGATGGCGAAAATCTGCGGCTCGCCATCATCACGGGACCGAACATGGCTGGGAAATCCACTTACATTCGCCAGGTCGCATTGATTGTGCTGATGGCACAGATAGGCAGCTTCGTGCCGGCGGAAAGCGCAGAAATTGGTCTGGTTGATCGAATTTTCACGCGGGTCGGCGCGAATGACGATCTCGCGCGAGGTCAGTCAACATTCATGGTGGAGATGAACGAGACCTCAAACATCGTGAATAACGCCACCGAACGCAGTCTCGTTATCCTCGATGAGATCGGTCGCGGCACGTCCACCTTTGATGGGCTGTCGATTGCCTGGAGCGTCGCCGAATTTTTGCACGACAAGATCAAAGCGCGTACACTGTTCGCGACGCATTACCACGAGCTGACCAAACTGTCGGAGGATCGTCCCGGCGTCTGCAATTTCAATGTCGCGGTGCGCGAATGGAACGAACAAATCATTTTCCTGCGCAAGATTGTTCCCGGTGGCGCTGACAAAAGCTACGGAATTCACGTCGCACGCCTCGCTGGTTTGCCAAAGGAAATTCTCGATCGAGCAAAGGAAATCCTCGCCCACTTAGAAAAACCTGACGGATCCCTCGAACCGGCCGTTGCCGGCGAATCGCGGCGCAGGAGAAAACCTGCGAAGAGGTCCGATAAACCGCAGTTGGATCTGCTTTAGGCTGTACTCGCCAGTCTTTGCATGCGCGGCAGCCAGACTGGAGCGCCGTGCGGAATCACGCGGCGCCAACGGGTATCGAAGCGCCAGAGGCCAGCAGCGCGGGCGAATTCGAGTGCGCCGCACAATTCAATGTCGCTTATGCCGCGATTGATGTCCGCGAAGCGCGGTTCGGTTTCGGCTTTGTGCGCCGGATAATATTGGTCCATGACGTTTACGTACGTATCGCGCGATAAGTTGTCAGCGATCCAGCGCATGATTTTGCGTGTGTCATCAAGCAAACCGGGCATCACAAGATGGCGTACGAGGACGCCGCGCAATGCCAGACCGTTCTCGTCCACTTTTAACTCCCCGACTTGCGCGTGCATCGCAGCGACCACGGCGCGCGCGGCATCTGCGTAGTCGCTGGCGACAAGATATTTTCGGCAATGCTCGGCGTCCCAAAGTTTAAAATCGGGCATATAGATGTCCACCAGTCCGTCCATCCATTCGATGCTTTCAAGGCTGTCGTAGGCGGAAGTGTTATAGACAAGCGGCAGACGCAAGCCGTGTTCGACTGCGATCACGAGGGCTTCGAGAATCTGCGGCACGACGTGCTCGGGCGTGACGAAGTTGATGTTGTGGCAGCCGATCCTCTGCAAATCGAGCATGATTTGCGCAAGCTCCGCCGCAGGTGCTTCTGCGCCTTCACCGAACTGGCTGGTCTCGAAATTTTGGCAAAAGACGCAGCGCAGATTGCACCAGCCGAAAAAGATCGTGCCCGAGCCGTTCCAGCCGCGCAGACAATCTTCTTCCCCGAAATGAGGAAACGCGCTGGCCACACGTGCGAGGCGACCGCTCTTGCAAACGCCAATTTTGTTGTTGAGGCGGTCGATCTCGCAATCGCGCGGGCAGACACGGCATGACCGGAGGGATTCGATCGCTTGCTGTGCGCGTTGTTGAAGGATGCCTGCGTCAAACGCGTGCACGTAAGCTGGAACAAAAGCTTTGCGTGACAACACAAATCGGCCGCCGCCGTTTAGCTCAGCCGGCATTGAGTAACCATTCACCCTGCGATCGAAAATGCGCATGCTCGCTTGCTTAGCTTAATCCCTCCAGCGCGAAGCGCCATCGCGCGCTGACGCATGAGTTGCGTTCTTGTGATAAGCTACTCCGCGAGCATGGCAGTCAAAACCGAGAAGGAGTTGAGCGAACCGTTGCGAGCCCTCTGGCTGAAGGCAGTCGCAGCGATCGAGCTGCGCAATTTCGGTTACGCAATTTCGCTCTTGCAGGAGATTCTCAAGCAGGAGCCACAGTTTCTCACCGGGCGTCAATTGCTGCGGCGCGCCGAGGTGACGAAAAGCAAATCGGCAAAAAGGAGTTTTTTCAACATCTCGACGGCACCGATCGCCGTGATGAAAGCACAGCGGGAAATTAAGAAGGATCCAAAGCGTGCGGTTGAGCTGCTGGAGAAGGTTCTGGAGGAGGAACCTTACAATCGCCAGGCAAATCTGGTTTTAAAGGAAGCGGCGCTTGCCGCCGGCTGGCCGGATGTCGGGGTGTTCGCGATGCGGACGCTGCTCGAAGAGAAGCCCCGCGACGTCAAGGTGCTGCACGACCTTGGGCGCTTGTATCGCCAGCTTGGGGACCACGAAGAAGAGGTGGAAATTTATAATCAAATCACGGCGATAAATCCGCTAGACGCTGAAGCGCTCCGTCTGGGCAAAGACGCATCGGCCCATGCATCGATGAAGAGGGGCGGCTGGATACAGGCTGAAAGTTACCGAGACCTGATCAAGGACAAAGATGTAGCGATTTCATTGGAACAACAGAGCCGGATGAGATTGACCGGGGAATCGCTCGATCGACAGATTGCCGAAACGTATGCGCTGCACCAAGCGGAGCTGGCAAACGTCGATCTCGCGCGGCGGCTGGGCACACTGAACGAGCAGAAGGAAGATTTCCAGGCAGCGATTCGCTGGTACCAGTATGCTGCCGATCTGACCAAAGGCGCAGACGTCGGATTGGTTCGCAAGGCTTCGGATTTGAAAATCAAATGCCTCGAGCGAGAGATTGCTGCGCACGAGGAGTTTCTTTCCACGCAGGCGGCAAATGAGTCGTCTGCGAAAAGCTCGGAGTTATTGAAGGCCGCCAAAGCCAAGCGTGCAGAACTGCTCATCGCCGATGCGCAGGAGCGCGTCACACGCAATCCGACCGATCTCCACCTTCGCTTCGAGCTCGGTGAAAACCTTTTCAACGCCGGTCGTTTCCGAGAGGCGGTGCCGGAGTTGCAGCGGGCACGGCAAAATCCACATGCGCGCCTGAAAGCGATGAATCTCCTCGGTTGCTGCTACGGCGAACTTGAGATGCTCGATCTTGCAGTCAAACAACTCGAGGAAGCTTCAAGCGAAATTTTGTCAATGGACGCGACAAAAAAGGAGATCGTGTACAATCTAGGCCTCGTTTATTCGCGGATGGGCGAACCGAAAAAATCGCTCGCCTGCATGAAGCAGATTTACGAAGTTGATTACGGCTACAGAGACGTGGCGAGACGCGTGGAGAACTCGTACGCGAAGAACGTGTCCGGACCCTGATTCTGTCGCACCTCTCCTCGGCTTTGCAGCGCAGGCGCGCCGCCACGAACTGATAGGGGAAATCGCAATTCGTTCGCGTCCAAGCAACCGGCTATTTCCGATTCTTAATTGCTGGGTATCCCGGCGTGTTTCAACCGTACAAGAACCATGAGAACTAAAATCACAGTTATTTCGCAGTTTTGTATTCTTCCTCTGATAATTGCGGCGTTCAGTTTGGCGGGAGTTGCGATCGCAGAAGACACACCCGCCGCCAAGGCCTCCTCGGTGACGCCAAAGGATAAGACTTTCATGAAGAAAGCCGCCAGGGGCGGAATGATGGAAGTCGCGATGGGAAGAATGGCTGAACAGAAGGGGCAAAGCGACGACGTAAAATCATTCGGCAAGCGGATGGTCACCGATCATGGCAAGGCCAACGACGAATTAAAAAAGATCGCCGCGCAAAAGAACGTAAAGTTACCAGCCAAAGAGCCAACCGTAAGCTGGAGCTCGGATAAAGCTTACATCGATATGATGGTGAAGGATCACGAAAAGGACCTGGCCGAGTTCAAGGAGGAAGCAAACAGTGGGAGCGATCCCGACGTGAAGAAGTTTGCGGAGGATACGGCCAAGGTGGTTGAGGAACATCTTGACCTTGCCAAGCAGACTCAAAGCAAGCTGAAATAAAGAAACGCCCGCTCCCCGACGCGGCACGCTTCGTAAAGCGTGCCGCATTTTGTGTACATACAGCTGTCCGACGGACGCCTAAACTGGTCGCAAAATGAACTGACCCTTAAAAGCGACTTGGCTTTCGCCGCCGCAAATTCAATCCTTTTGTTCGATGCGGAGGACCAAAATCATCTGCACGCTCGGCCCGGCGACAGAAAAGACAGACGTACTGCGACAGTTGATCCAGAAACGCGCTGATGTCCTCCGGCTCAACATGAGCCACGCCACTCATGAATGGGTCCGCGAGATTGTGCCGCGTATCCGCAGGCTCGCGCAGACCGCAGGCCGTCCGGTTGCAATTCTGCTCGATACGCAAGGCCCAGCCATTCGCACCGGCGACCTGAAAACTAATCTGCATCTGAAGCCCGGCGACATTTTGGAGTTCACTGTGCGCGGCGCAAAAAGCAAAGAGCAATTTTCCGTGGATGTGAATTACGCCGGATTCGTAAAGGACGTCTCGGTCGGCGACAAGGTTTTGGTCGACAACGGCTTGCTGAAAGTGGTCGTGCTGGACAAGGGAAAAGACCGGGTGCGCACGAAAGTGCTGACCCCTGCCATGCTCGGCTCCCGGCGTCACATTAATTTGCCCCGTGTTCACGTGAATCTGCCTCCGCTCACCAAAAAGGATATTGCAGATGTTGGGCTCGGTACGGAACTAGGCGTGGATTTTGTAGCGCTAAGTTTTGTACGGGAGAAAGGCGACATCGAACAACTGCGCCAACTCCTCTCCAGGAAAAAGAGCAAGGCGCAGATCGTCGCAAAGATTGAGGATCAACTGGCAGTACGATCAATCGACAAGATGATCGAAAGCGCTGACGTGATCATGATCGCGCGCGGCGACCTGGGAATCGAGTGTCCAATGGAAGAACTGCCAATTATTCAACGCCGAATTGTGAAGAAATGCATCCGCCTGGGTAAACCGGTTATAGTCGCAACGCAGTTGCTCGAATCGATGATCACAAATCGACTTCCTACTCGCGCGGAGGTCACCGACGTGGCAAACGCGGTTTTCGAACAAGCAGATGCTCTCATGCTGAGCGCTGAAACGACGCTCGGCCGCTATCCGATAGAATGCGTCGAGGTCCTAAACCGCGTGGCTATGCGAATCGAGCGCAGCGGAGGTGCAGGTTATGCGAAAGATGCGCTGCTGGAGAACATTCGACAAAAGACCGTTGCCTCGGCCGTCGCGCTGGCGAACTCGCTCGAAGATTCGAAACTAATCGTCTTTACACTGCACGGAAGGATGGCACGCTACGCGTCGAACCTACGGCCGCACCGCGCTCCGATCTTTGCGTTCACCCCAAGCGAACAAGTTTATCGGCAGCTCGCTCTTTATTGGGGAACGTTTCCCGTTCGCATCGATTTTACAGGAGATCCGGACCAGACGATTGCATCAGCAGAGAAATTTTTGCGCAGGAACAAACTGGCTACGCCAGGCAATCGCATGGTGATCGTCAGCGACGTCCGCATGGGTGGCGCGATGATCGATTCCATTCAGCTGCGGGTAGTAAAATAATTGTAGCCACCGCGCTCCGAGCGGCGCACCCCACGCGCGTTTAGCAGATCAGTGTCGCGCTTCCCAACGGGGGAAGCCGCTATAGCCTTACGCTTCGACCGGCAATTCGACATCCACCGGGCGCTCCTTCTTGCTGAGCGCACGGCGAAGTTTCGAAAGGGCGATATTCTGTAACTGTCGAATGCGCTCCCGCGTAACGCCGAATTTCTTGCCGACTTCCTCAAGCGTCTTTGGTTTGCCGCCGTCCAGGCCAAAGCGCTGGAAAATGATCTTCTTCTCGCGATCATCCAATACATCGAGCAAACCGCCGACTTCATTGCGGAGATTCTTATCGCGCAGTAATTCGAACGGCGTCTGTGCGTCCTCATCGCCGACGATTTCACCGAACTCAGTGGAATCATCATCGCTGATCGGCGCATCGAGCGAAGCTGGACGGATCGAGACGGTCTTTAGTTGCGAAACCTTTCCGCTCGCGATCCCGATCTCGTCACCGAGTTCGTCGTCCGTCGGTTCGCGGCCAAGTTCCTCGCTCATTTGCAGGGAAACCCGGCGCATTTTGGAGATCTTATCCACCAAATGCACGGGCAAACGGATTGTCTTGCTCTGATTAGCCAGCGCGCGCTTGATGGATTGCTTGATCCACCACGCGGCGTAGGTGCTAAGCTTTCCGCCTTTCGCGGGGTCAAAACGTTCCACCGCCTTCATCAGACCGATGTTGCCTTCGGAAATGAGGTCGAGAAGCGGCAGCCCGAGATTCGCATAGTCATGCGCAATCTTCACAACCAGACGCAAATTGGACCGGATCATCAGGGCTCGCGCCTCGCGATCGCCCTTCTTGATCTTCGCCGCCAAATCGATCTCCTGCTCCGGAGTCAGAAGCGGGATTTGCCCGATCTCTCGCAGGTAAATCTTAATTCCGGTATCGCTATCTTCAGCAGCCATATAACTCTTTTTCATCAAACTTTGGGGGGATTCGGACCGACAATGTCCCGTAAATAGTATTCGTCGATGCCTTGTCGATCACGCGTTGTAGCATCCGGGAAAGTATTTAACAAGGTTAAATATTCGAATCTGTGACAACCCGCGAGCGTGAGGTGTTCAATCTTTTTCGCAGCCCCCTCGGCGGCGGGTTTAACGGCGTCAGGGACTTGCGACGACAACAAGACAACTGGACTATAAGCCCGCAGTCCCGTAGTCGTGTAGTCCGTGGGTGGTCTTTCGGATGTTGAACGTTGAACAAAATCGCCGCGCCCGGAAATATTCGTCCGGCGAGATCATCCGCCGGGTGTTGTGGAGTCTCACGCGCCCGCTTTTTCGGTTCAGTCCTAGGCCCTGTTTCGGCTGGAGGCGATTTCTGCTTCGTTGTTTCGGAGCAAAGATTGGTCGTAGCGTTCATGTATATCCTTCAGCGACGGTTTATTTCCCGTGGAACCTCGAGGCCGGAGATGACAGCGCCGTTGGCGAGCATGCGCTTATTTATAATCTCGGCCGTGTGACGCTGGGGGCGCGGGTAACAATCTCGCATGGCGCGCATCTTTGCGCAGGAACACACGATCATACCAAGGCAGATTTTCCGTTGCTGCGTCCGCCAATTATGATCGGTTCTGACGCTTGGATTTGTGCCGATGCGTTCGTGGGGCCGGGCGTAACAATCGGTGAAGGGGCAATTGTTGGTGCAAGAGCGGTAGCGATGAAGGATGTAAGCCCCTGGAGAATTGTTATCGGAAACCCAGCGCGCGAAAGCAAAAGACGCGAAATCACTCAATGAGTGAGCAATCCGACGCGTTGGTGCCATTATCGGTGCTTGTGCCGGTTAAGAATGAAGCCGCAAACGTGCGGGACTGCCTTGCCAGCGTTTCGTTCGCGCAGGAAATCGTGGTAGTTGATTCGGGGAGCACAGATGGCACGCAAGCGGTTGCCGAGGCAGCTGGAGCCCGGATCGTTCAGTTCGTTTGGAGTGGAAAATTCCCGCGAAAGAAGAACTGGGCTTTGCAAAATGTTCGGTGGCAACACGAATGGGTGCTAATCCTGGATGCCGACGAACGCATCACACCTGCGCTTGAGCGAGAAATCACGCAAGCGATTCGCCGCACTGATGTCGATGGATTTTATCTGAATCGCCGCTTCTGGTTTCTTGGCGGGTGGATAAAACATTGTGGTTACTTTCCGAGTTGGAATCTGCGCCTGTTCCGGCATCGGCTGGGTCGATATGAACAGATCGAAATCGACGATGATATCGCGACCGGAGACAATGAGGTCCATGAACACATATTGCTCAATGGCCGGGCCGAGTACCTAGTCGCTCCGATGGAGCATTACGCGTTTCCCGATATTGCTACCTTCATCGAGAAGCATAACCGCTATTCGACATGGGAAGCGGCGGCATGCGTGAAGCTACACGAACAAGCAGTTGGAACGACATTGCCCGCGACGCCGTTTGGAACAGCGGTAGAGCGCAAGCGATGGCTAAAGGGACTCGCGATGGGGGCTCCGTTCCGTCCGAGCTTGCGATTCTTTTACCATTACCTTTGGAAGCGAGGTTTTCGTGACGGCCACCGAGGATGGGTGCTCTGCCGGCTGCTCGCTTGGTACGAACGCATGATCGTGTTGAAGGAGCGCGAACTCAAAAACCGGCGTATTAACTCTACCGCGATTTCCTAGCGCTGTAGCTACCGGCCTGCGGTCGGTCGATCTCCCAGCTGCTTTCACACCTGCAGACAGCAATGTTGTTTAGCTGATGTTAGCTGCGCTCCTCCTGAGCAGCGACATTACATCCCTTCGACGAGGATCATGTTTGTCCTCGCCGTGCGGTGCCGCATTTTGCGCGGTTCACGATATTCTTCGCAATTGAGCCACTGTTTGGCGCGCTCGGCTGATTCGAATTGGAGCACCACGATGCGCTTCGGTTTCCAATCCCCTTCAAGCACTTCGGTCCTGCCACCGCGGACGATATATTTCCCGCCATATTTTTCCACGGTCGCGCTAGCGAGATTTTTGTATTCCTCGTAGCCGACCGGATCGAGAACGTCGATTTCAACGATGATATAAGCAGGCATTTCGAGAAATTGCGGATTGCGGATTTCTAGAGTGAGAATCAATGCCTGTTGTGGCTGCGGTCTTTTGCGGCTAGTTCCGGTATTTTCTTTCGACGTCGCAGTCGCAACCAGTTGTTCCAGGTCTTGCGTAAGCTGTCGCGCGGCGTCTGATATTTTTGGTTTAGCTCGTTGCTCTTTACAATCTGCGCAAGAATTCCTTTCACGGAAAAATCGTCGGTATTGACGATTGTATAGGCCGTTCCAACGGTGGCAGCATGATGCGCGTCGCTGGCCGCAGTCATGGGCAAACCGCGAATCTGTGCGTACTTAAAAGCATAGCGGTTGTAGCGGCGGAGCGTGGTCGCCGCGTTGAAAACCTCGAGCGCATCGATCGGTAGCGTTTCCAGCGTGGAAAAACGGATTCCGGCGCGGAACAAATCGTATGGATGTGGAGGAATGGCCAGACCGCCGCGTTCATGAATCATATCGCAGACTTCGCGCGCAGGTTTTCCTTTCAGGTAGGGCAGCTCCGCACCGATACAGAGAAGATGACCATCGGCGGTCGTGACCTCAACTCCGGGTAGAACAAGGAAATCACTGACTGGCATGCCATCCAGGCGCATCAAGCCCTTCTGGAGCAGGTAATTCACAGCATCGCAGGTGTTGTGATCAGTGATAGCGATTCCGTTCAAACCTTTGGCGCGCGCGGCCGCAATCAAATCTTCCGGACTGGAAATACCGTCTCCGGAAAAAAAAGAATGCGTGTGCAGGTCGATATTAAACGGCATGGCGAGGCTATGGCTATTGCTTTCCGAGTCGCTACACGAGCTCTTCCACAAGAATGCCTGCTCCGGCTTCGGGTTCCCTTTGAATGCGATTGAATTGGTGATCGTACAAGCGGCGATAGTAGCCAGATTTTTCGAGTAGCTCCGCGTGCGTTCCGATCTCCTTGATACGGCCGGAATCCATCACAATGATTTGATCGGCAGATAAAATTGTGGAGAGCCGATGGGCGATGGCGATTACCGTGCGTCCAGCAGCCAGCTTGGCGAGCGCCTTTTGAATTTCCTGTTCCGATTCCGAATCAAGCGATGATGTGGCTTCATCTAGTAACAAAATCGGCGCATTTTTAAGGATAGCGCGTGCAATGGCAAGGCGTTGCTGCTGCCCGCCGGAGAGCAGGCATCCCTTATCGCCAATAACTGTTTGGTAGTCCTTTGGCTGCGCCATGATGAAATCGTGGGCATAAGCGGCTTTGGCGGCCTCGTAAATTTCTTCCGGTGTAGCGTCCAGGCGGCCGAATTGGATATTGTTGAAAATGGTATCGTGAAACAGAAACGTTTCCTGAGTAACGAGCCCCATCTGTTCGCGCAGCGATTTTTGCGTGATGGAGCGCAGATCTTGCCCATCGATTTTCACCGCGCCTGAAGTTGGGTCGTAAAGGCGCAGGATCAGCGAAAGAATTGTACTTTTACCCGCGCCACTGGCGCCGACCAGGGCGTGAGTTTTCCCCGGTTCGATTTGCAAGGTCAGATTGCTAATCGCGTCTGTAGTCCTGTTTGCGTAGCGGAATGTTACATTTTCAAAATCAATTCGACCCTCGGACGAACTCAGTGCAACAGCGTTTGGTGCATCCTGCACCGTGGATTGCGAATCCAGAATCGAGAAAATAGCGGTCGTAGCGGCGACGGATCGCTGCATCACGATATGGATCCTGCTAAGCGTCTTGATCGGATCGTACAGGATGAAAATCCCTGAGATTAGTCCAAAGAAGCGGCCGACGCTCAGATTCGCAGCGTAAACGTAAAGCAACGCCATTCCCACACCGATCGCCGCGATGATCTCGACCAGCGGCCCGACTGCTTCCATCGAGCGAATCATCCGCATCATCTGCGAAAACTGTAGTTGGTTGCTGCGTTTGAACTCCTTTTCCTGGAATCCTTCGCGCGCGAACGATTTGATGACGCGGATGCCGGCAAACGTCTCCTGCATCGTCACTACCATTTGGGCCATCCCTGCCTGCTCGTTTTGCACTGCTTTCTTGGCGCGACGGCCGTAAACGCGCAGGGGCAGCAAACACGTTGGAAAGAGGATCAGCGTCACAACAGTGAATTTCCAATCCATCAAAAGGAGCACAGTGATTGCACCAACGATGGTGATCGGTTGTTTAAAAACGTCGCTGCTAACGCTGGTCAAAGCCATCTGCATGACGCGGGTATCATTAGTGATGCGCGACATCAAAAATCCCGACCGCATTTTGTTAAAGAAGTCCATGGAATGGCGAACCATCTTGCTGAAAAGCTGGACGCGTATGTCGGAGACCACCCTGTTGCTCACCCACTGCATGCAATAGGTGCTTCCGTAGGAACACAGGCTGCGCACGGCCATGATGGCCGGGATGGCCAGACAGATGAGAACAATCGAATTGATCTTCGGGCCTGTGTCCAGAACGTGAAGATTCGAGCGCACCGCCATCGGATTGGGAGCGGCTCCGTGGAAGATTGTGCTAGTGACGCGGGCAATCGCTAATGGAAAAAGAGAATTGACTCCGCCGTAAGCAAGGCCCAGCGCCAGACCCAAAATGAAACGCGTCTTGTACGGCTTAAGGTAACCGTAGAGCCGCCGGTACGAACCGGAAGCTGTGCGTAACGTTTTCCAGACGGACTGCCTTTTCCTAGCCGGTTTTGCGCCGCTCATGAAGGTTGCGCCGCCGCACGAGGCAACAGCAGCGAATCCATAGCACCAATGACCGCTTCCGTCGAGATTTGACTCATCGCGAGTCGCGGTTGGACCGGTGAAAAGTCGGTGACTGGCGCCGCCGATTTTCCGTGTAAAACTACTGCTGGACTTTCCCTGGGGCGCCAATGAAATGGGTTGGTCGGCCCGAACAGAATCACTTGTGGCGTACGCATCGCGGCCGCCAGATGCACTGGAGCGGAATCGACCGTCACAAGAAGCCGTGCCTGGCCAATGAGCGCGGCCAGGGTGAGCAAATCTGTTTCTCCAGAGAGATCGATGATTTCTTGCTGCGTCCTGTTCTTAATTGCCGCGATATGCGTTTGCTCGTCCTGGGACTGCCCACTGGTCAGAACAAGATCGATACCGTCGTTTCGACCAAAGTACTCAATCACTTCTGCCCATCGCTCGGGTTCCCAAAGTTTCTCCCGCCGCGCTGAGCCAGGATGCAAAATGACGAAGGGCTTTGTCACCTTCCAATTACGCCGAAGCGCGTCGGCTTTTTCGTAGGCCATCTGTGGCAGGTCCAGATGCAGGGCAGAGAAAGCATGCCGGGCGCCGAGCGGTTCAAGTAAAGCCAGATTGTAGTCGATCGTGTGCATGTCCCGCATACGAACACCGATAAAATCTGTATAAGCGCGGGCGCGCGTCTTGGCCTGTTCACGCACCCGGTAAGATACTATGCGCCTGCGCGCGCCGGATAAAACGGCCAGAGATGCCGAGCGATCATTCCGGGTGAAATCGACGCAGTAATCAAATTTGCCGACGGCGACGGATAAAAACAAACTGAGGTCGCGCAGATTTCGCCGCGCGATCAAAATGCGATCGACATTTGAGATGGCTGGAAGCAGGTCGGCACATTCCTTGGACACAACGAGAGTGAGGTGCGCTTCCTGGAAGCTTTCACGCAAAGCTGCGAGTACAGGCGTGGTCAAAATCAGGTCGCCGATTCGCTTGAGTTGCAGGAGAAGAATTTTCACGGCTTGTGGCTGTAGCGGCACTCTATGAGCGCCGAACCAAAATCGGCAGTGACACACCGCCGCTACAAATTCAGCGCACCATTCGCATCGCAGTTTCGTATGCGTCCAGCAATCGTGCTCGAAAATGGTCCCAGGTGAAATTCTCAACCACGCGACGTCTCGCTGCGGCGCCCATTTGTTCAACGATTTCAGGATGTCCATACAAATGCTCAACCGCCGCTGCGACGGCATTCACATCTCCCGGCTTCACAATGATTCCTTCGATGCCATTGCGCACTACATCGCCTGCCTCGCGCGTGGTGATTTGAGGCAAAGCGCACGCCGCCGCTTCATATGTAACCTTGGCGCTCCCCTCCCATTGCGACGGAAAAACGTGAACCGTGCTCTCGCTGAGATAATTCTCCGGGTCACGGACAAATCCTACGACGCGAATGTTATCGCGCCAGAAGTCCTTCAGGTACGGCTTCGCCTCTTCGTGCACGAAACCAACCAGCCACAGCTCCGCATCAGAGAGATTCAGGCGGTGCCATGCCTCCAGCACATGTTGAATGCCCTTGCGCCTGATCAATGCACCGGCAAAAACAGCGCGAAATTTTCGTGGCCGTTTTCCCGGCCTGAAACGTTCGACATCCACGCCCCGCGGCAAATAAAACAGTTTTTCCTCCGGGAATCCCCGTACGCGAAACGTGTTGGCCGCCTTCTGGGACAAAACGAGCAAAAGGTCAGCGAGTTTATACTCTTCAATGAAACGCTTCCGCTGGAGCAACAGTCTATTTTTCCACCTTTGAAAGCTCGAGATGTTCTCCGTCGGCGCGGCAATTTTCGGCCGCCGGACTTTCTCTTTGCCGCCGTCGCGATGCCAGGTGGGGATCTCAACAACCGAAGGGATACCACGTCGCTTTGCCACTTTCAGCGAGCGCAAACAGTCCCCCGACCAACTATGGAAGAGATCGTAGCGCCCGGTGGCCAGATGCCGGGACGCGATCCAATCGAGATATTTTTTCTTCGCGCCATAGTAATAGGGCCGATCGAGAAATGAGATAAGCCGCACCGGATGCCAGCGTAGGGAACGGATCAGTGAAGCTGGGATTTCCTTCTGCCGGTTATCATAAGCGATTGCTTTGCCAAGGAACCCCCCGCGATAAGACGCGCGCAGGGTTTCAAATGCATCGGTATCCAAGCCGGAGCCCCCGATCCGGGCGAAAATCGAATAGAGCAGGTGCCTCGGCAAAGTACGTGCCACGGGTGGCGCGGAGCGTACTGGCGCAGGGGCGTTTAAAGTTTCACCTGGCATGGGTTAGAAGTATTCTGGCGAACGTGAGGCATGTAAAGCAACGGGTAGCGTATCGAGGTGACTGAAGTCTCTCTCATCTTCAACGGACAGAAGCCTTGGCTAATGACGAAGGACGAATGACGAATGTGGGATGAATGACGAAGAGGCTTCTACAGTTTCGGCGCCGTTTCGGGGTTTGTCATTCGGATTTCTTTCGTCATTCGTCCTTTGGTCTTAAGCTTGGCCCTCGCGCGGATTGAAGTAATGAGACGGGCTCAAGCAGCATGACGAAGAGACTGAGCATCGCTTTTGTGCGGCGCGGTTATTCTCCGACTGGCGGTGCCGAAACGTACTTAAAGCGACTCGCGCCTGGCGTAATCGAAGCTGGACACAACGTCCAACTTATCGCGACGAATGAATGGCCGGAGGACCAATGGCCGTTTGGATCGGTTACGCGCCTGCACGCAGAATCAGTCATTGGATTTGCGGATGAACTGGAACAGATCCTGCCCCGGCTCGATTGCGGTGTCTTGTTCAGCCTTGAGCGGATTTGGAGCTGCGACGTTTATCGCGCTGGCGACGGCGTCCATCGCGCCTGGCTCGCGCGCAGAAGAAACTTCGAGCTTCCACTGAAGCAATTTGTTCGCGCTCTCAATCGGAAGCATCGCGATCTATTGCAACTGGAGGAATCCCTGCTTGTCGATCGCAAAGCCGGACGCGTGATCGTGGCTTCACGAATGGTCAAGAAAGAGATCATCGATCTCTATGGCTATCCCGCAGACAGAATCGAACTCATTCGCAACGGCGTGCCGGTCGATAAATTCCGGTTCGATCCCGGGCTTCGCGAAAAAGCGCGCGAGGATTTGAAATTGAAGCCGGATCAAATTGCGCTGCTATTTGCCGGCTCTGGTTGGGAACGTAAAGGGTTGCTTTCTGCAATCCAAGCAATGGCGCTCTGCAAGAACAGAAAACTGCGTCTGCTTGTTGCCGGCCGCGGAAATGAAAGACGGTACAAAACGACACGCTTGCGCTTTTGGCGCGAGGAGCCGGTGCAGTTTCTCGGCGAAGTTGCAGACGTTATACGTCTTTACGCGACTGCGGACATTTTCATTTTGCCAACGATCTACGATCCATTTTCCAATGCCTGTTTGGAAGCGCTCGCCTGTGGATTACCGGTAATCACAACGCGTTCCAACGGCTTTAGCGAAATCATCGAAGACAGCGTCCACGGATCAATTGTCGATCATGCAGGCAATCTGGTTGGTTTGCGCGACGCGATTCGGTTCTGGTCCGATCCACCGCGCCGCGAGGTAGCGCGCTGGACGAACATCGAACATGCGTCGCAGTTCGATATTTCAAAAAACGTCGAGCAAACGCTTGAGATTTTGACGCGCGTTGCACTTTAGCGTCCGCTGTCCTCAGTGGAGGCCCGGATCAAATCAACTCCTGAGCGCAGCGTCCGCGTCTGGGAAAATCTGAAATACCTGGTCGAGCCGCGAGATTTCGAATATCGAGCGAACTGTTTCCTGCAAGCCGGCCAGCAGGAATTTGCCGCCGTAGCCTTCCACTTTTTGCATCCCCTCAATCAACGCCGCCAAACCGGCGCTATCGATATAGGTCACCTGGGAAAGATCCACGACCAAACGTTTCGGTTTCTTCCCGATCATGGCGTTGAGCGACGCCGTGACCGAAGGAGATACGTGCAGATCGATTTCGCCCTTGAGCGGCAGGACGTTGGAACGTTGTCGTGACGACGGCAAGCCAGATGTGGAAGCGTCTTTTTTCATTTTACCTCTGCAATCGTCAATGGATCACCATCCGAGCGTATTGATAATAGTTTCCACATCTGAGAGATCATCAATCAGGAAATCCGGTTCATATTTTGCAAGCTCATCCCGGCTCCATCTGCCGGTCGCCACGGCAATGGTCCGCGCGCCGAGCGCTCGGCCGCATGCAATGTCGCGCGGCGTATCGCCAATGACGTCGATCTCGAACGCGGAGAACTCGCGCCCATGCTTTTCTTTTGCCCGGGCGCGTGCAAATCGCCCGAGCTGATTCCGATCCCGATGATCGTCGGCAAAAGCGCCAAATTCAAAAAAATGCCAGACGCCGTAGTGCTCGAGTTTCAGTCGCGCTCCGCGGGAAACATTTCCAGTGAGAAGCGCGAGCACCAGACGCGGCCGCGACTTGAGCTTTTCGAGCAACTTAAGCACGCCGGGGAGCAGCTTGCCTTTCCGGCGCGGCAGTTCGAGTGAAAGAAAATGGACGTAGCTATCCAGGAACGCGCTTACGTTTTCGTTGGTCGCAGGAATTTTATGCTTGTTCAGGATACTGACGACAATGCCCGAATCGGTCATGCCTGCGATCTCGATGTCGTGCAGATCGTCAGCGATACCGAAGCGCTCTTTAAAGGCAGATTTGAGCGCTTGAACACCCGCGCCTCCCGAATGGATCAACGTCCCGTCGATGTCGAAAAGCAGGAGGCGTCTTGTAATTGCGGATTGCATTTCTGTAGCGGCGCTCTGCGTGCCACGCGATAGCGTTGCGACAGCGGGTACGCGGCCCTCGTAAATTGGCGCAATTTTGTAACCTGCGCATTTCAAAATCGCGAGTTTGCAGTCGCGGTTTTTTGTCGGCGATTAAAGACCCGTTACAGCCTACAAAGCTGGCGCGTGCATCATCAGAACGGCGATCATGCTCCCGAGAAACACGAGCAGCACAATTGCCAGGCCAATCAAAATTCCGTTGCGAACCGGGTCATTCTGCTGCATTTGGCGCCGGAACGGCGACGCATTGGCAAAATTGATACTTCGTTCCGCATCTGCAGTTCCTGAACGGATGGGATCTGGCATGGTAGCGACTATCTAGCCAAAGATTACCCTTAGTCGAGCGATTGTTCCGTTTGGACAGGCCTGCGCTGTCAACCAGGGGCTTTGATCTCGACAAGCGGCGAAGATTTTTCCAGACTGCACGCCTATGAAAGGTCTGACACCCGCCAGCCCCGGTTCCCGGATTGCTTCATTAGAAGATCGTTGTTCACAATTGTTGGCTTAACGATCACTTTGATTAGCACGTCATATGCTGCTGAGCCGTCGAAACAAACGAAGGCGAGTTCAGAAAACAGAGCTCGTTCAGAAACGAGGCCTGTCCATCTCGTAGTAAAGTCTCGGGAGGAGCTAAAACAGATATTTACTTACCTTCCGTATCCCGCCGTGCCGAGCGACCTTCAAGGTTATGAGGGGTCCCAGGTAGGTGGCACAGGCACCTATCGCCTGGTGGTGGATGCTCAAGGTGCCGTCACTCAGGTCACAATCTTGAAGGGATTTACGGTTACAGAAGTCTACGATGAGCGATTCTCCAACAAGGCAATGCCGTCCCGGCCTTAGACAAAGTGATGCTTCAGACACTGATGCGTTGGCGGGCAAAGCGGGGGCCGCTGCGCGTGGTGGATGTTCGCTGGAGTTTTGGACCCATCCGTGGATGAACTACGGAAACCAAATAAGCTATATTAAGCGAACGAAGTTTGCCGCTGCCACCCAGCGCGACGACGGAAAGTTTCGTTGTGCGATCCGATGAAAACCTGACTGCTTCCCTCGAACTCGAAGTGGCGATTCGAGGCCCGCTTTTTGTATCGACAAGCTGGGACGTCTTATCCACCCCAACGCGCGATGCGCGTGTGCGTCATGCGTTATTAATGATCAGGGCACCTTGGCCAAGATCTCATCCATCTCGGAGGTCGTGAAAGCACGCAACGTCTGAGTGCGGATGTTACCCAATAAGTCGGCTGCCAGCAACACGCTGGCGGCCGTCTCATCGTCTAGAGCCTCGAAGATGCATACTTGGTCATACTGACCGAGCGTCCAATACATTTGTTTGGTGCTTACTCCCATCGATTGCACCTTGGCGGCCCAGTCTGCTACCCGCTGGGTGGTTTGCTTGGCGGCCTGGATGCCCTTGTCTGTGAATTGCACCAAACTAATGTACGTCGGCATAATGTTACTCCTTCAGGTAATCTGGGAGCCGGTTTCGGCCCGAACGAGGTATGGATGAAATCTTTCCGTGACGATTTTCGTTTTTATGGTGCTGCGAGATTAGCCAATGTTTCGCTCCAGACCATGTTCGCCCAGCAAACGATCTACTCGTAGCGATGCCGGTCTCAGGTTTGGTTGTCGATAGGCCGGGTAACTGCTCCAGCGAAAGGAGTCCAGTTTCAATGACGTCAAAACAAATGAGTGCACTGCCGTCATCCCTCAAGCCAACCTTCTTAATCAGTTCGCGACCTACTCAATCTCCGCAGTGATCTTACCGTTGACGTCCTTCAACGTGACCGTGTCAACGCCTGCCAGCTTTACCTTTTCGAAGGTCACTGAGAGTCCCTCGTCGTCTACCAGGTTGAAATCCCAGGTTTCTGATTTTGCGTTACTCTTGAAGCGCACCTGGATCTTTCCCCCGGCGGCCAGCACTTTTCCGTCGAGAAGGAGATTTGCGTCCCAATCTTTGTTGTCAGAGGCGGTGACATAGAGACCTTCAAAGCTTCGCGCGGTCTGGTTCACCAGCGTGAAGTCGAGATCGGACGCGAATGCGTTTGCGATGCCTAGGAGGATGAAGAAAAACAAACGAAATCTCATGAGTGCGGGCTAGTTCTACTTTTTCTTCTTCTTGTGAGAGGTGGTCTTTTTGTAAACCGTGTGACCGTATTGGTCGTTCACCTTTGTAGTCTTGAACACTCTCTTGCCTTTGGTCTTCTTGCTTGTTGATTCGTAATAGCGTGGTTGGCGGTAGATTTTAGGCTGGTTGTAGTAGGGGTCGAAATCGCTCGGATGGGACCGATCGCCCACATATACGACGAGTTCGCCGGGGAGGATCAAAGCATGGCTTAGTTCGGCAAAGCCCGTAACAAGAAAAGCCATGATTACAATCTGTAAGAGGGAGCGAAAAGTCACCCTTATCGTCTAGCAGGAGCATTCTATCGCGTCAAAGGAAATTAGCCCTGCGCAAGACCGCCGACCATCGACCGGGAATTCTGTCCAATTCATCGAGACGTCCAACCGGCAAGAGTCAAGATGGGTCAATCTAAAACATTTAACATTTCTCCGATTGAATTCTTTTCTCCCAACACGACAAGCAAAGTCGGAATGGTTGAAACGGCTGTCGTCATATCACATCTATCTCGAAGCCTTGGAAGCGAAAGGCATCGCGAATGTTTTTGAGAATTCGGTCGCGATCTGAATCCGTCACCGGGACATTGTCGTACGGTGATGTCGAATTATCCGGCGTTGGGAAGCGCAATAATTCGCGCGTGATTCTCTCAAGTTCGAGGAATGCAGTCGGTTTTCATCAGTGCGAACGGCAACGCACTCGCTCTAACCGCTTCGCCATGCGAGAACGCCGCGCCTCGGTCACACCAAAAGTAACAACGGTGTTACTTTCGTGACACGGCCACGGGGGGCCGCTCGTTGCGATCCCACGGGTGTGAAATCGATTACCAGATTCACAGCGGTGTTAGCTGGGAATCCAACACCGCGCACTGGGAAACTAAAAGACATCGAAAGGAAACTCACCATGAATGCTCAAAAATGTTCAAACCTCGCCCTGCACCTGACGTGCACCTTCGTCGCAGCTCTCTTTGGGCTGCCGTCCACGTTAAACGCGCAAGGCCCAAGCCTGGTCGATCCGAATTTGCGCGTGCGCACCGTAATTGAAGGGCTGGATCAGCCCACAACTATGGCCTTCCTCGGCGCCAACGACTTCTTCGTCCTGGAAAAGGCCACCGGCCAGGTGAAGCGGGTGGTGAACGGGGTCGTGCAGAGCACGGTGCTCGACCTCGCGGTCAACTCCGGCTCGGAGCGCGGTCTGCTGGGCATCGCCCTGCACCCGGACTTCCCAGCCACCCCTCACGTCTACCTGTACTGGACGGAGAGCACGACCGGGGCTGACACCACCGTGCTCAGTGAAACACCTCTATTGGGCAACCGGGTGGATCGTTTCGTGTGGGACGGCTCCATGCTGACGTTCGACCAGAACATAATCCGGCTGCGGGCGCTGCAGCCAGCCTTCGAGCGCGAACCGACACCGGCGGCCGGCCGCGGCAATCATGACGGCGGAATAATCAAGTTCGGGCCGGACGGCAAGCTGTACATCTTCATCGGTGATGTGGGCCGGCGCGGCTGGATGCAGAACCTCCTAAACGGCCCTTACCAGCCCGGCGACCCCCTGTTCGGCACCGACGACAACTTCGGCGGGCCTGAGCCAGACGACGCCCACCTCACCGGCTCCATTCTTCGCTTAAACCCCGACGGGACAACGCCCGCCGACAACCCCTTCACGGGAATCGGGCACGTGTTCGTGGCACGGCTCGAGGGGAGCCAGGAGAACCCACCGAACGCCTCGACGGCCAAGGGCTACGCGGCGTTCTTCCTGAATCAAGAGCAGACGGCACTGAGGTTCATCGTCACTGTTACCGGCCTCGATTTTACGGGCACGCAAACCACCGACCCGAGCGACGACTTGCTGGCCGCCCACATCCATGCCCCGGCCCCACGTGGGACGAACGCGAGTGTCCGCTTCGGCTTCTTCGGCCAGCCGTTCAACGACACCAACCCCAACGACGTTGTAGTAACCCCGTTCGCCACCGGCGTCGGTGGCACGGTCTTCAGCAAGTGGGACCGCGACGAGGGCAACAACACCACCCTTACCGCCCAGCTGCCGAACATCCTCGCTGGCCTGTCGTACATCAACTTCCACACCCGCCGGCTGCCCGGCGGCGAGATCCGGGGGCAGATCGAGGAGAACCCGCAGGTCACCGCCAATATCCACAAGGTGTTTTCCTACGGTCTCCGCAACAGCTTCGGATTCGACTTCGATCCGATGAGCGGCAACCCCTGGCTGGAGCAGAACGGCGACGACGCGTTCACCGAGCTGGGCCTGGTCGAGCCGGGGATGAACGGCGGCTGGATCCAGGTGATGGGGCCACTCGCGCGGATCGACCAGTTCAAGCTGATCGAGACGACGATGTTCGGCGGCAACCTGCAGCAGTCGCGGTGGCCACCGACGAACATCGCCGACTCGCCCGAGGAGGCGCGGGCGCGGATGGTGATGCTGCCCGGCGCGCACTACAGCGACCCGGACTTTAGCTGGAAGTTTGAAGTCGCACCGGCGGGGCTTGGATTCATCAGCAGCCGCGCCCTCGGGCCGCAGTATGAGGGTGACATGATTCTCGGCGCGGCGCGGACCACCCTCCTGGGAGGAAATTTGTTCCGGTTCAATCTCACCGGCAACCGCCGTAAGATCGCGGTTGATGATCCAAGACTGGAAGATCGCGTCGCCGACAACCTGTTCAAGTTCGACATCACCGAGAGTGAAAGCCTGTTGTTTGGAACTAACTTCGGCATCGGCACCGACATTCACACTGGACCTAACGGAAATCTCTTCGTCGTCTCGCTCTCGAACGGCGCGATCTACGAGATTTTTAGAGCGCAGTAAGATTTCGAAAGGACTGCATTCGGTGATAATTGCGGCCATTGCGTGATCTTTCTTGGGAAAGATAGGTTCGACGCCGGGAGCTTCAAAAACTTTCCAGCCCCAACGGTGCGGTTTGATTTCAATCAGTGTCATTGCGCCAGACCATCTTCAGCCCTGGTTAGGCAACTTTTCTCGCGCTGCCACAGAGAATCGCCCATTCGAGTTACGCAAAAGCGCCCGGCTTTTCGTCCGCTCGCACAACCAAAGGCTTTGAATCGTCGCGGTGTGCGTCAGCAATCCAGATCGTTCGCTTCCGAGAATCAACGGCTGAGAAGTAGCCCAAGCTCCATCCGGCCTTGCTAAGCCTGTCTGCGATGATTTCCCAGGATTTCATGTGGGCGGATTGTGTTCTTCTACGCTCTACACGGCGATGAAAAAGTGACTGAGCCACACGAGCAAGCGGGCGAATTGGACGCTGTCGATACGACAACCTATTTTCGACGATATGACAGCAAACGAACAAACGTCCGTGAGTCGAGTCGCAGATCGCGAAAAGCTTCCATTGTTGCTCGACAAGGCGCGGCAGTTTGCCGGGCGGTACATTGACAGTCTTGAAGAGCGTCCGGTTTTTCCCGGCGAAAAATCCCTGCGAGCGATGGATGACCTGGTCGAACCGCTCCCCGAAAATCCGAGCGACCCATTCCTGGTTCTCGATCAGCTCCAGGAAATCGGCGGGATCCTTTTGTGAAAGACAGAATCGGAATAACATTCTGGCACGCCCCAAAAAATACATGGGAACCAGAAACCCTCATAATTCCAGTCCGACCAGATAACACGGCCGGCCGCATCGGACAGCAGAGTTCGTGTTTCACTCTCCACATGCATAAATCTCAATCGCGAACCAATCCAACGCTCGCTCAGATCAAGGTCCTGGCTAAGAATAAGCCGAAGCTTCGCGCGGAGTTGCACAGGCTCAACATTAACAACTTTACGATCTTTAACGACTTAGATCACCTATCGGTTGAAATTAAACGGCGCTGGGGACTTTGATACTTCCGACCCCCGTCACACAAACCTTCCAGGGCAAAAAATACTGACAGTGTTTGGACCGTCACATCACGTGTGATTCGCGCTTATGATGACGCTGGCAACGTGGTCGAAACGCACGAGCAAGCGGGCGAGTTCAAAGAGTGGTGAGCAAGCCTTGCTCCCGTCACGCTCACGCACGTTGCGCAGCTTTTAGACTTGCCATAAAGCAGCGCAAAACGTGTAATTTCAAACGCATAGTTAAATAACAACAGGAGGTAACGACTAATGACGACAACTGCAGACTTACTAAAGTTTTACGGAGGTAAAGAGTATGGGTGCTGAGCATGCAACAAGCTATACAGCCGATGGCCCATCCAATCATGGATTCCGGACGGGCGGAGCGAGAATCACAACAGGCGCTGAACTCACCGGAACGTCAAAAGGACTCGTTGCGACAGGCAAAGACCAAGGGCCCGAAGGCACGGCCAAAAATGGTATTGGGGTGAATGGCGTCAGTTTAGGAGCCGATAAAGGCGGTATAAGTGTAGGTGTTCTGGGCCAGAGCATGGTGTACAAGCAAGGAGGAAAGGGCGTGCGGGGTTTCGGGAACATCGGCGTCGAAGGCTCTGGCATTAACGGGCCAGGCGGAGTATTCGACTCAAACCAGGGCGCACAGATAAACTTGGTCCCGAGATTCCAAACTCTACCTTTGAAAGGCGAACTAGGTGATCTGATCGTGATTAGGAAGGCAGTCATTGGTGAAGATCAATTCACTTTCGTCGAACTATGGCTCTGTACGAAAGCTGGCGATGATAAATACCCTGCTTACTGGAGGGAGGTTCAGTTAGGCCAACCCGTCCAGGCTAAATGATAGAGATGTCCCCCTCAAGGCGTCATTGGCATCGGAGTCCAAGAAGTTAGACATTCCAGTCTAGAAGTAGCGCGAACGAATCGCCGATTCCAATTCCAGAAACGCAGTCAACTTTTCATCCGCGTGCACAACGAAACGCTTTCCGTCGCCGCGATGCGCGTCAACAATCCAGATGAACAGCCCCATGACAAACCGGCCTCTGCGGCCCCTTGGAGGCGCTTCGTGATCGCGTCCAGTTGCGCGTGGAAGTCGCGAGGCGAACGGTAGAGGGTTGTCCCGCAATGTTAGAAGGGCCACCTTCGGGTGGCCCTTCGTTAACAGTTCTTCGAGATAGGTCTCAGAAATTCCCGCTGCCTGTGACGACGTCCTGCTGGTGAAT
>WNGB01000370.1_pt1 | contig 85840 bp, 74 predicted proteins | sample 5400681 | NCBI WGS metagenome assembly WNGB01 (sample SAMN13153367, study PRJNA577476) | soil metagenome | isolation source: 115 cm soil or saprolite under grassland replicate 2 | place: USA:California | collected 2016-06-15 | reverse complement strand
AGTCGCGCATCGGCTGGACGATCAGCAGGGTCTCCGGCAGGCCCGGCGGGCGGCCCGGCCCTCCTCCGGGACCCGGGCCCATCCGGCGGACGATCTGCCCGCCCATCCCGCCCCTCATCCCGCCACCGGGAGGCCGTGGCGGCGCTCCCTCCCCGGGGTTGGCCTCGAGCCTCTCCCGCATCGCGGCCTCGGCCCGTTTCTGGATCGCCGCGAGCTCGGCATGCGCGGACCCGACGGACGCTTCCGGCGCCAGCCGGCCGATGACCTGCACGAGGCTCATCTGCTCCCGGCCCCGCTCGACCGCCTCGTCGAGCACCAGCGGCTCGAGGATGTCGATCTCCGGGGCTCGCGGAAAGAGGAAATCGTGGGGCAGCACGCCGGCGATCGTCCAGACCTCGTCATCGAGCCGCAGGGTCTGGCCCGCGAGGCGGGTTCCGGCGCCGAACAGGCGGTCCCAGAGCCGCTGGCTCACCAGCACGGAGTGGCCCCCCTGGAGCTTCTCCTCGACCGGCAGGAACGTCCGGCCCTGCGCCGGCCGCACGCCGAAGACCGTCAGGAAGTTGGCGGAGACGAGAGCCCCCTGGATGCGCTCCGATCGGTCGTCCTGCCGCAGGGTGAAGCCTTCCGAGCCGGTGTACGCCGCGACGCCCGACAGGAGCCGGCTCTGGTCCCGCCAGTCCAGGAAGTCGCCGCCGGAGGTCAGCTCGAAATCCGAGCCCACGACGCGCGACGTCACATGGACCAGCCGCTCGGCGTCGCGGAAGGGGAGCGGCCGCAGCAGCACGGCATGGACCACGCTGAACAGGGCGGTATTGGCGCCGATGCCGAGGGCGAGCGTGACGACCGCCACCGCGGTGAAGGCAGGCCGTCTCATCAGGGCGCGGGCGGCAATGCGAAGGTCGAGAGCGAACGTGTCCATCGGCGTCGGCTCCTTTCTCCTGGTTGCAACGAACGGCTTGGCCGGAGGTTCCCTCACTTGACTTATTAGCACTTGTCTATATCATGGTGCCGTCGGAGAACTTTCGCAGGAAAGGAGCACTAGAATGAGAAACAGTCGCTGTCCATGGGCCCTCGCCATTCTGCTGATCTCCACGCTCGTTCTTCCTGCCGCTGCCAGCGCGGCCGGCAGAGGCGCGGTCGCCACCGCAGCCGACAATGCGTGCGTAGGCGATCGAAGCCCGATGCCCGGATCCGATCAGAACCGTTCGACGATCGAAACCGGTCTCAGGATCGACGACAGTGGCCTGACCTGCTGCCCTGAGGGCTACTACACCTGTCCCCGCGATGGCGCGGAGTTCGCTTATGGCTTGGCCTGTTCCTCGGACCCCTCGAAGACATGGGCACAGAGTGCGTGCCTGGCCTATTGCGGCCGGACCTGCACCGACTCCGGCTGGTTCTGCGTCCCACCCGCCTAGCCCTGGGGCTCAGTCTGACCAGGGTGAGGCCGCCTCTGACTCCGGTCAGAGAGATGTTGACCACGGTCAGACTGCTCGACCTGGACCCAAGGAACGACCAACCCGAGGGTAGGGTTGCTCGACTCGGACTTCGAGTCGATCAACCTGAAGCTCGGGTTGCTCGACCTGGACGTCGGGTTGATCAACCCGAAGATCGGGTTTCGAGACTACATGGTTCGGCACTGGCGCGTGCCTGCTCAGGGTACGCTTCCGATCAATCCATGATTCGGCCAAACGGGGGCAATGCTCACTCTCCCCGCTGACCGCGTACTGATGCGTCGCGGAGCACAACAGATCGAAACAGAAAGGAATCGAAATGATCAGCAAGCGTTTGACGATCACGGTTGTTGTGGGAATGCTTCTCATGACCTCGACCTTGGCGGTCTCGGTGTTTGGGCAAGGGGATGAGAGCCCACAGAAGGCGACCGGGGCGATTCAGTACAAGGTTGTCGCGGTTCCCGGCACAATGACCCAAGCCTTAGCTGCAAGCTGCCGGCTGCTCTCGGCTTGACGCGCCTGATGAAGGAGGGTAGATTCCTCTCCGAGCTTTCCAGGCGGAGAGGGAGACAACCATGCCAGACCCCCAGGGAACCTGCTTCGTGGTGATGGGCTTCGGCAAGAAGACGGATTTTGAAACCGGCCGCGTGCTCGACCTCGACAAGTCGTATCGGAACATGATCAAGCCGGCCGTCGAGGCGGCCGGGCTGCAGTGCATCCGGGCGGACGAGATCGTGCACTCCGGTCTGATCGACGTGCCGATGTACGAGCAGCTGCTGAACGCGGACGTCGTGGTCGCGGATCTCTCGACGTCCAACAAGAACGCGTTTTACGAGCTCGGCGTGCGCCATGCGCTCCGGCCGTTCACCACGGTGGTGATCTCCGAGGACGGCATCAAGACCTTCCCCTTCGACGTGAGCCATGTCGCGGTCCGGCAGTACCATCATCTGGGCGAGGACATCGGCTTCGACGAGGTGATGCGGTTCCGCCAGCTCCTCACCGAGGCCATCGTCGAGATCTCCAAGAAGAAACCCCGTCCGAAAGACAGCCCCGTCTATACGTTCCTGAACGGGCTCACTCCGCCGGCTCTGGCCGCGGTGGCCCAGGCCGCCGCGCAGGCTGTCGTGGAGGCAGGAGCGAAGCCCGGCGGCGAGGTGGAGGGCGGCGCGCCGAGAGCGGAGGACCCGTCGCACAGCGCCTTGATGCAGCAGGTGGACGAGGCGCAGAAGAGAGGGGATCTGGTCAAGGCGAAGACCCTCCTCGGGGTCATCCGCGACATGATGAAGGCCCAGGCCCCCAACCGGCCGGAGGACCCCTACATCGTCCAGCGCCTCGCGTTCGTCACCTACAAGAGCAATTTCCCCACCGAGGAGGCGGCGCTCAAGGAGGCTCACGATCTGCTCGCCAGCCTCGACCCCGCGACCTCGAACGACACCGAGACACTGGGTCTCTGGGGCTCTGTGCACAAACGGCTCTGGGAGCTGACCAGGGATAGGGGACAGCTCGACGAGGCAGTCCGCGGGTACGAGAGAGGCTTCTACCTGCGCAACGATCATTACAACGGGATCAACCTGGCCTTTCTGCTCAACTGCCGGGCCGCGGAGGCTGCGGATCCGGCGGAAGCCGTGACCGACTTCGTCCAGGCGCGTCGCGTGCGCAAAGAGGTCCTCGCCATCTGCGAGCAGTGGCTCGCGGCAAATCCCGTCCCGGATGCGGCGAGCGCCAGCCCGGAGGCCGTCAAACAGGCGCAGGCCCAACGGTACTGGATCCTGGCGACGATCGGCGAGGCGTGCCTGGGCCTCGGCGACGAAGCGAAGGGCCAGGCGCAGTTGGAGGCGGCGTACGCCGCAGCCCCAGAGAAATGGATGGCCGACACGACGCGAGAGCAGATCGCGGACCTCAAGCTGATGTTGGCCAAATCTCCGTTGAAATTCATCCGGACCGACACCGCCGAGGGGGCGTGAGATGTTCTCCGCTCGATGCGCGCTCCTGCTTTCCGGCCTGTGCCTGCTGGCCGCCTGCGGGCCGCCGCCTCGCGCCGCGACGTCCGTCGCCGCGGCGCCGTCTCGTGAGTCCGCGCCGCGCGAGGCCGATGAGTACACACGCTACGAGCTGCTCGATCCCGGCACGGCGCAGTTTCATATTCTTTACGAGGTCACGTCGATCGAAGCCGGTGCGACGGTGTTCTTCAATCCGATCCGCAAAGGGAGCGTGGCGAGCGGCGAGTCGGTGCGCGACCAGGCGACCGGACAGCCGCTGCGGTTCGAGGTCGTGAGCGGTGCGGAGGCGCGCGCCGGCGGTCTGCCTGACGCGGAGCTCGACACCCACTACATCCGGGTCCACCTGCCGCGTCCGGTGCCCAAGGAAGGCGGCGTCCGGCTGTTGATCGAAAAGACCTATCAGGATGCGAAGAGCTATTTCCGCAAGAGTCCGGACCGCATCGTCTTCTCCCGTCCGCTCGGCATCCGCCGCAATTCGATCGTCCTGCCGGCGGGTTACGAGCTGGTCGCCTGCAACGTTCCGGCCCAGGTCCTGACCGGTCCGGACGGGCGCCTCGCGGTGAGCTTCATGCACACCGGCCCGGAAGCGGCGCCGCTGGTGATCGAGGCGCGGAGGTTGGGAGGGTGAGCGGCTTGCGGATGTGCAAGCGGATCGGTCTGCTCGCCCTGCTCGTGGCCCTGCCCGCGATCGCGCAAGAGGAGGACCGGCTCGTCGAACGGGCGCATCAGGACCGCGAGATCGTCTATTTCCTGCTCCAGCCGGAGACTCACGCCTTCGACCTCTATCACGATTACACCGAGTCACGGCCCGGCGTGGCCCGCTACCTGAACGTGGTGCGCAAGGGGAGCAGCGCCTCCCATCCGTCGGCGCGGAATCTCGACACCGGCGAGACGCTCGCGGTGGAGACCATCCCTGCGAGCGCCCTCCCGAAGACCGGCACACCCGAGGACGAGGAGGTGCCGCCGGACGCCGAGGTGGTGATCGTTCACTTCCCGGCGGTCCAGCCGGGCGGCTCGATCCGCCTGCGCATCGCGGAGACCTACACGGATCCCAAGAGCTATCGCCTGGAGGGCGAGGAGCTGGTCTTCGACCGCACTTTCGGCCGGCCCAGGAACGCCGTGGTCCTGCCCGCCGGCTGGTCTCTGACCGCGAGCTCGATCCCGGCCGTGGTCTCCGAGACCCCGGACGGCCGCATCCGTCTCGATTTCGTCAATCCCCGGCCGGACGAGATCGCCGTCCTGATCAAGGCCCGCCGCCGGCTACCCTAGAGCGACTTCGCAACAGCCTCAGAAGAGCCTCAAGCCGTAGAGCTTCGGCGATACCGTGTTGTTGTTGCGATAGAGGATCGTGGTGATGTAGTAGTCGTACAGGGTATTGCGCCCCCTCCCCCCGGAACCTCACCCCTCGTGGGCCTCGCGAAAAGATCGTGGAGCTTCAACCGCGGCCGGTCCCACCGCCCGACCTCACCCCCTCGGTCCCCCTCTCCCATCGCACACCCTTCCCCCGGGAGAGGGGGAGGCCCGCCCAATGCGAAAAACTCGACGTTGGAAGTTTCTTGGGTGGTGGCGCCCCCTCTCCCGGTTGGAGGGGTGTGCGATGGGAGAGGGGGACGGGGGGTGAGGTCCTCAGGGCCGCGTCTGTCGAGATACTTTCCTACAGCCCCTTCAAGATCTCCTCGGCCGCGCTGATCTCCAGGCGGCCGGGCTGGTCGACGTTCAGCTGTTTGATCACACCGTCCTCGATCACCGCGGCATAGCGGCGGGTGCGGAGGCCCATGCCCCAGGGACGCGAGTCCGACTCCAGGCCCATGGCGCGCGCGAGGTCGCCGTTGCCGTCCGCCAACATCAGGATCTTGTCATTCGTCTCTTTGGCCTTGGCCCAGGCGCCCATGACGTAATGGTCGTTCACCGCGACACAGGCGATGGTGTCGACCCCCTTCGCCAGGATCTGGTCGGCGTGGTCGATGAATCCGGGCAGGTGATAGTCGGAGCAGGTGGGGGTGAAGGCCCCCGGGACGGCAAAGAGCACGACCTTCTTGCCACGGCACAGGTCGCTCGTGGTGACGTCCTGGCCATCCACCATCTTGAGCTTCACGTCCGGAATCTTCTGTCCAATCTCGATCGCCATCGCTCTCTCCCTGAAAAGTTGCGCGGCGATCGTAGCAGAGAGAGCCTCGGCCGGCAGGTAGAATGAGCCGATGAGCGCTTCTCTGCTGCCCGGAACCCGCGTCGTGCAGATCGCCATCTCGCAGCTCTTCCAGATGGTCGACCTGCTGACCTATCCGGACAGTGTCCGTGCCCGGGGCTTTCTCAAGGCGATTCGCGAGCCGGCCGCGATGCGCCGGGCGCTCAACCGGCCGCTGGAGATCCAGATCGGCAACCTGGGCAAGCTGCGCCCGGTGGCGATCGCGCAGGACCGCTTCTGGCGCGGCAGCGTGCCGGACCTGCGGCGGCCGGGGACCTCGCCCCTGTTTTTTCTCCCGTTCGAGCTGTCGCTCTCCGACCGGCTGGCCCTCGGCTTTGCCCCTGGCTCCGACCTCGAGACGGTCCTGGGAGCTGCGGGGGGCCTGGTGGAGAACCACCAGGCCGGCGGCCGGCTCCGCATCTATCCGCCGGGGACCGGGGTCGTCCAGGTCACTGTGACTCTGACCTTTCGCGAGGCGGTGGACGTCGAGGCCGTCGCCCGTATGGCACAACACGTGGAAGACCTGCTCTTCGTGGACGCGGCAGGGCAGGCGAAGCCGCCGAGCGAGCTCTTTTTCGACGTCATCGACCAGGTCGACAAGGCGCTTTTCCTCCAGGGAAACGAGGATCGCCGTTGGCAGCCGCCACAAACCGTCTACAGCCTGCGGGACGCCGGGAGCAGCGACCCTGCGCCCTGGCTCCCCGAGCTGGCCCGGCTGATGTCGCTGGCGCCCGGCAACGAGCAGCAGGCCGGCTTCCTGGAGAGCCGTCTCAGCGAGGCGCTGCGGTCCTCCTCCTGGCGGACGGAGAGGACGCTGGCGGTGGCGGGGCAGGACGTCGCGCTCCTGATCGCCGGCCTGGAGCCGCGGGACAAAAGGATCGCGCGCCTGGAGGTCCTGGCCGAGACCCGCGAGCTCGTGTCGGCCGCCGCCTACGCCGAGCAGGCCTTCATCGAGGAGCTCGGCCAGATCGTGGGAGAGGGCCGGCTCGACGCGTCCTGGCTGCCCGGCCAGGGGACCGGCTTCGACTATCTGCTCCGGCTCCTCGAGACCATGGGCGAGGTCCTGCGGGCGATCTCGTCTCTCCGGTTCCTCGAGAGGCTCCCGGTGCGGGTGCTCAACGCCTTCGCCCGCGACGTGTGGACCTACAGCAACCCGGTGCGGCCTGCGCTCCTCCGGCAGAGGCTCGACGAGGTCGAGCGCTGGTACTCCGCGCGGTCGGGGCCCGAGGTCGCGAAGGAGATCGGGGAGCTCCAGGAGCGCATCCGCAGGATCGAGGCGATCGAGTCGCTCTTTCCCGACCCGGCGGATCGAGAGGACGAGCTTTCCGCCCGCCGGGAGCCTGGGACCTCACGGAAGGTGCGCATCTTCTTCTCCTATGCCCATGAGGACAAGGAGCTGCGAGAGCAACTCGATGAGCATCTGAGCGGGCTGAAAAGCTCTGGTCGCGTCGAGGGCTGGAGCGACCGGAAGATCGGTGCGGGCAGAGAGTGGGCCGGCCAGATCAGCGACAACCTCGAGAAAGCCGACCTCGTCCTCTTCCTGGTGAGCAAGTCGTTCATGGCGTCCAGATACAGCCAGGACGTGGAGGTGAAACGGGCGATGGAGCGCCACGAAGCGGGGACGGCGCGCGTGATCCCGGTGATCCTGCGGCCGGTGGACTGGTCGCTCGCGCCGTTCGAGAAGCTCCAGGCCCTGCCCGAAGAGGGCAAGCCGGTCATCAACTGGCGGCCGCGGGATGAGGGCTTCAAGAACGTGGCCCTGGGAATCCGCCGGACCGTGGAGGAGTTGCTGGGCCTTCCCTCAGAGAGCTGAGAGTGGATAGTGGGCGGCCTGATTGTGTGCCGGTCTGGATTTTTTGAAGTGCCCGCTTCACACTTTCGTGTGCGGCAGGCTCCAATCCATCCCGTTTGCCGGGTCACCTCGATCCGGAGGGCCGGCCCGTGATCCAGGTCACGACTCACGCACGATTCGTTACCCGTGCGGATGGACAACCCGGCCACCCGCTGTCAGTCTAGCACTTGTGGAGCCTATGCCGACACGGCCGCGGGCAGGTCGGTGTCGGCCTGGCTCAGGCGGAGGTACTCGGCGAGCGAGAAGCTGTCCACCTGGATCGCGTCCTCCCGGGCGGACGCCGCCTCTCGCACTCGCTCGGCCTCGTCCTTCTGGATAAGGCCGGCACCGAGGGCGGCGTCGAGGAGGGACTCCGGCGCGCCGGCCGGGAGCTGACCGGCGCGGGAGGCCTTCGCGATCCGTTCCAGGACTGGCGCGGCTTCGGTGACCAGGACGAATGCGCGTTCCAGCCGTCCCAATGCCTGTCCCGGGTCGGCCGGGATGAACAGGCCGGCGGTCAGGCGGTCCCGCTGCTCGCCGGGGCGGCGCAGGGCAGCGGCGGCCTGGGCGCCCAGCTGGTCGGACGGCGGCTGGCCCACCGGGTTCGTCCGGCACCACCAGGCTCCGAACGAGCGAAGGAGGGGAGCGGCGGGTCCTTCGAAGTTCCGGTAGATCCCCTCGAAGGCGGTCTGGATGCGGGCCAGCGCGTGCTCGACGCTCCAGCGCACGAGCGGCAGGTCTTCCTCCCTCCGGCCCTCGGCCTCGAAGCGGCGCAGGGCGCAGAGGGCGAGGTACAGCCAGGAGAGGACGTCGGCCAGGCGGCCGGTCAGCTTCTGGCGCAGCTTGAGCCGGCTGCCCAGCGAGAGCATGGCGAGATCGGTGAGCACGGCGAAGCGAGCGGACGCCCAGGCGATCCGCCGCCAGTATTTGGAAATAGATCGAGACGTAGGCCCCCCGACCGGCGCGCGGGCCAGCCGGCCGCGGGTGGCGCCGAGGAGAGCCGAGCGGACGAGGTTGCCCAGGAAGAAGCCGGCGTGCTTGAAGAGTGTGCGGCGCAGCGCCTTGCCGTCTCCCGCCTCCAGGGCGTGGACCTCGCAGAGGGCGTAGGGGTGCCCGCGCAGCGCTCCCTGGCCGAAGATGATCAGGCTTCGCGTCAGGATGTTGGCCCCTTCGACCGTGATCCCGATCGGAGCGCTCATGTGGCCGTTGGCCAGGAGGTTGCGCGGCCCGCGGCAGATCGCGGCGCCGCCCAGGATGTCCATGCCGTCCTGCACCAGCGCGCGCAGCAGCTCGGTCTGGTTGTACTTCGAGATCGCCGAGAGGACCGACGGCCGGTGGCCCGAGTCGATGGCGCCACAGGTCCAGACGCGCGCCGCCTCCATCAGATAGGTCAGACCCGCGATGCGGGCGAGCGGCTCCTCGATCCCTTCGAAGCGGCCGATGTCGAGGCCGAACTGCCGGCGGACGCTGCTGTAGGCGCCGGCGACCCGCGCCACGACCTTGGCGCCGCCCACCGACTGGGCGGGCAGCGAGATGGCCCGGCCGGCCGACAGGGCCTCCATGAGCATCTTCCACCCCTTGCCGGCATGTTCGAGGCCGCCGAGGATGGCTTCCGCGGGCACGATGACGTCCTTCCCCTCGGTCGGGCCGTTGGGGAAAGGGACGCCCAGCGGATCGTGCCGCTCGCCGATGCGGATGCCCGGCAGGTGGGTGGGCACGAGGGCGACCGTGATACCGAGGTCCTCGCCGCGGCCCAGGAGGTTCTCGGGATCGCGCAGGCGGAAGGCGAGGCCGAGGAGCGTAGCGACCGGGGCGAGGGTGATGTAGCGCTTCTGCCAGGTGAGGCGCAGGGCGAGCCGGCCGTCGCGGAACAGGATTCCCTCGGAGCGGATCGACGCGGCATCGGAGCCGGCCTCGGGCTCGGTCAGTGCGAAGCAGGGGATCTCCTCGCCGCGGGCGAGGCGGGGGAGATAGTGATCCTTCTGCTCCGGTGTGCCGTAGTGGAGAAGGAGCTCGCCCGGACCCACCGAATTGGGGATCAGGACGACCGCCGAGAGAGACAGGGAGCGCGACGCCAGCTTGCCGAAGATGGTCGAGAGGGCGAGGGCGGAGAAGCCGTGGCCGCCATACTCTTCGGGGATCGCCAGGCCGAAGAACCCCTTCTCCTTGAGGAACCGCCAGACCTCCGGCGGCAGCTCCCGGGTGCGCGACAGCTCCCACTCGTCGACCATGGCGCAGACCTCCTCGACCGGGCCGTCGAGGAACGCGAGAGCGCGCTCGGTGAGCTGCGGATACGGCTCGGAGAGGAGGCGCCGGAAATCCGGCCGGCCCGAGAACAGCTCGCCGTCGACCCAGACCGTCCCCGCCTCGAGCGCCTGGCGCTCGGTGTCGGAGATGCGGGGCACAAGCCCCCTGCGGCGGGCAAAGGCGATGAGGCGGGACATGACCCAAGAGTACACCCTCACCCTCGGGAATACGTTTTCGTTGCACAGGGCGAGGAGGGAAACGCTCATGACCAAGCAGATCGAAGGCATCCACCACGTCACCGCGCTGGCGCGCGATCCTCAGACGAACGTGGATTTCTATACCGGTGTGCTGGGTCTCCGGCTGGTCAAGAAGACGGTGAATTTCGACGATCCGGGGACCTACCATCTCTATTACGGCGACGAGCAGGGCAGGCCGGGGACGATCATCACGTTCTTCCCCTGGCCGATGGCGAAGCGCGGCACCCATGGCGCCGGGATGGCCACGGCCACGGCGTTTTCGGTGCCCGAGGGCTCGCTGGGTTGGTGGGCGGAGCGCCTGGCGAAGCTCGGTGTCTCCGCGGAGGAGCCGAAGCCGCGGCAAGGCTTCGACGAGGAGGTGATCACGCTGCTCGATCCGGACGGCCTGAAGCTCGAGCTGGTGGCCCGCGCCGGGGACGGCCGGGAGCCGTGGACAGGTGGTCCGGTGCCGGCGGCGCATGCGATCCGCGGCTTCGACGGGGTGACGCTCACCGAGTGGAATCCGGAGGTCACGGCGGCGGTGGTGCGGGACGTGATGGGGTTCCAGCCGGCGGGCGAGGGGAAGGACCGCTTCCGCTTCGCGGCGGGAGACGCCGGCCCCGGCGCGCGGGTGGACATCCTGGCCCGGCCGGATGCGCCGCGCGGCCATGTCTCGGCGGGCACGGTGCACCACGTGGCGTTCCGGGTGGCCGATGATCCGGCGCAGGTGGCCTGGCACGAGGAGCTGACCGAGGAGGGCTTCCATGTGAGCCCGGTCATGGACCGGCAGTACTTCCACTCGATCTACTTCCGTGAGCGGGGCGGCGTGCTCTTCGAGCTGGCGACCGATCCGCCGGGCTTCACAACGGACGAGACGGTGGAGACTCTGGGGAGCTCGCTCCGGCTGCCGCCCTGGCTGGAGCCGGACCGCGCGCGGATCGAGGAGATCCTGCCGAAGGTCGAGGTGCGGGAGCTCGCTGCTCAAGCAGGAGGTGCGCAATGAGCCCCCACCGCGGCCAGCCGGTCGTCATCGCGGGCCGGCCTCCAGGCGAGGCGGATGCGGCGGTGGTCATGGTGCATGGCCGGGGCGCGACCGCGGAGTCGATCCTGACGCTCGCGGATGAGCTCGGCCGGCCGGAGCTGGCGTACCTGGCCCCGCAGGCGGCGGGGTACACCTGGTATCCGTACAGCTTCATGGCCCCGATCGAGCGCAACGAGCCGTATCTGTCGTCGGCGCTGGAGCTCCTGGAGGATGTGCTCGCGAAGCTGGCCGCACAGGGAATTCCTCCGGAGCGTACGGTCCTTCTCGGGTTTTCCCAGGGGGCCTGCCTGTCGCTGGAATTCGCCGCGCGCCATGCACAGCGTTTCGCCGGAGTCGTGGCGCTGTCGGGCGGGCTGATCGGTCCGCCCGGCACGCCGCGAGAGTATGAAGGCTCACTCGACGGCACGCCGGTCTTCCTCGGCTGCAGCGACCGCGATCCGCACGTTCCGGAGGAGCGGGTGCACGAGAGCGCCGAGGTCTTCCGGCGGATGGGGGCCCGGGTGACCGAACGGATCTACCCGGGCCTGGGGCACACCATCAACGAGGACGAGCTCGCGTGGGTGGCGGATCTGCTGGGCTCGCTGGTGCGACTGCCTGCGTAGCCCTCTTCCTCATCCCTCGGAGCGCGAGCCCCGAAAGCATCAGGATCAGCGCCAGGAGACCCCACTCGCCCAGGGTGGGGATCTCTTGGACGACGACGTCGACCACGATCGGAGTGACCGTCGGGTCGTTCGGCGCGGCGGTGTCGGGGTCGTCCGTGACGGTCGAGGGGATGTTCGTTCCGGTCACCGATCCTTGACAGATGATCTGGGTCACACCGGCAGCCAGAGGATCGTCGATGGTGACCCGGAACTGGATCGTGACGCTGCCGCCGCCCCCCGGAATCGTACCGATGTTGACCGCCACGCTGGTGTCCCCGCCCCCGTTGCCGGTGGTGACGGTGCCCTGCGTGGTCGTCACCGAGCCGACGACGAGGCTCGTGTTGGCCGGGGTGCCGCTCGTGAAGACGACCCCGCTGGCGTCCTCATTGCCGTTGTTGGTGATCACCACGGTGTAGCGGATGGTGTCGCCCGGGTTGACGATGCCATTGCTGTTGCCGTCGACGAACAGGGCGTCCGCCTTGGTCGCGACGATCAGCGGGTCGGCGACCACCGGGATCACCGTCGGGTCGGTTGGTCCGGGAGGGGTGGGATCGTCGGTGAGCAGGTTGGTCAAGGTGTCGCTGCTGACCGTTCCCTGGCAGACGATCTGGGTCACGCCGGCCGGGAGGGGATTGTTGATCAGGACGTCGAAGGTGATCGTGACGCCCCCGCCATCGGCGATGGTGCCGAGGTTCACGCCCACACTGGTGTCCCCGCCGCCGTTTCCGGCCGTGACGGTCCCCTGCGTGGTGGTCACCGAGCCGGTCACCAGCGAGGTGTTGGCCGGGGTCGCGTTGCCATACAGGACCCCTGTCGCCGCGGCATTGAAGGCGTCGTCGGGATTGCTCACGACGACCGTGTAGCGCAAGGTGTCGCCGGGATCCGCATTGCCGTCACCATCCACGTCGTTGATGATGGCGACGGTCTTGGATGCGGTGAGAGTCGAGGTGGTCTGGATGTCATCGATGACCACGTCCGGAGCGGTGATGCTGGAGCCGAGGGTCAGGACGATGGCGCCGACGTTGCTGAAGTCCGCTCCCGCGCCCAGGCTGGTGGTAAACGCGCTGTACGGCACGACGAAGTTGGTCGTCGAGAAGATCAGCCCGGGTGTCGTGAGGGTCAGCGACGAGGCATTGCCGGCGTCGGAGAAGACCTCGATCACCACGTCGACCGGCAGGTCATCGAAGGTGAAGTCGAGGACGAATGCGTCCTGGCTGCCGCCGGCGGTCAGGTCGAGACCCCCGAGGCCGGTGGGATTGAGAGTCGCCGAGCCGTCCGTCCCATCCCATTGGATCCGGCCCGTGCCCGAGATCGTGGCGTCCTGCGAGTACGAGAAGAAGCCGCTGCCGACTACGGCAGACATGCCGTTGCCGGCGATGACGCCGGCGGTCAGGTTGATCTCCAGGTCGCGCTCTCCGCCGAGGATGCCGGCGCCGGAGACGCTCGACGAGGCGCTGGTGCCCGCTGGCGGGAAGGTGAGCGAAAGGCTCGCCTGGTTGGTCGTGAAAGAGTCGATCGTAATCGACTGGGCCGCGCCTGCAACCGGCACCGCGAGCAGGGCGACAAGAAACGCTATGGCCGGCCTATAACGAGCCCAACCGCCGGAGCTTCGGATCATGACCTCCTCCTTTCGGACTCACCCTTGCTGTAACGAGGTGTCGATAGTACTACGTCTTAGTACCATCGTCAATTGCTGCTGAGAGCACGGCGCGGAAGACCGCATTCAGCAGGATGCCCAGGGTGATGGCGATCACCACGGCATTGCCGAGGAAGAGCTTGGCGATCGGAGGGAGCGTCGCGTACCACTCCTTCTGGGCGGTGGCGACGGGCGGCAGGGTGAGGGCCGCGATCAGGGCGATCGCGGTGGTGAGGAGCCAGGCCTCGTCCTTGGCGCCGCAGCCGAGGAGGCGCAAACCGACCGTGGCGATCATGCCGCAGATCACCAGGAAGACCGCGCCGGTGATCGGCCGCGGGATCAGCACCAGCAAGGCCCCGAGCTTCGGGGAGAGCCCATAGAGAAGCAGGATCACGGCCGCGACCTGGACCACCCGGCGGCTGGCGACGCGCGTGGTGGCGATGACGCCGGTGTTCTGGCTGTAGGTGGTCAGCGGCAGCCCGCCGAAGAGGGGACCGATGACCGAGGCGATCCCCTCGACCGTGATGCCGCGGCGCATGTGCCGTACCCGGTAGGCGATGCCGGAGACGGCGCAGGTGCCGGCGTAGTCGCCGATCGATTCGCTGATCGAGCCGATGTAGCCGACGAGGACGCCGAACACCGCGCCCGCCGCGAGCTCCCATCCCAGGCCGGGACCGCCGAAGGCGAAGAGCCGCGGCAGGCCGAACCAGCGCGCGCTCGCCACGGCGGCGAAGTCGGCGAGGCCCAGGAAGCCGGCGATCAGCACGCCGAAGAGGATCAGGCTGAAGAAGATGGCCCCGCGCGCAAGGACCCCGAGCCCGAAGTGGTGCCCGACGACGGTCAGCGCGAGGATCGAGAGGACCGCGCCCGCGGCGAGCATGAGCAGGGTCGGATCGGGGTGCGTGAAGATCCAGCCGCCGGCCACGCGGGCGAGCGAGATGCCGATCGTGAGGACCACGATGCCGCAGACGTAGGGCGGTAGGAAGCGACGCAGCGGCGCGAGCATGCCGCTCGCGCCCACCACGATCTCGAACAGACCGCCGATGAAGCCGGCCATCCACATCGCGGGAGCGCCATAGATCGCTCCGGCGGTGGCCATTGCTCCCGTGTCGGTCGCCGAAGGTCCGAGAACCGAGGGCAGCCGGTTGCCCCACGTCACGTTGGCGAACGTCGACACGCCCATCAGCACGAGGCAGGCGGAGATCATCGCCGCCGTCTGCTCGGCACCATAGCCGACGGCGCCCGCCACAATCATCGGCAGGACGTACGGCGAGACGTCCACCAGCGTGTGCTGCCAGGCATAGAGGAGCGTTTCGAGGAGCGGCGGCACGTCCTCGGGGCCGTACACCGGCACCACGACCTCCAGCTCCTCCTGCCAGACGCGCTCATCGTCGCCGGAGTCCGGGGCCGGTTCGACCGCGCCGGGCTCCTCCTCGATCCGCGGGCTCTGTACGCTCATGCCGCCTCCAGGGGGTGGTTGGACAGACGGTAGGATAGCTCGGATGGTCTGGAGAGAGGTCCCGCGGTATCATCTCTCCGAAGGAGATCCTCGCATGTCCGATCGCAGATACCGGCAGAGCGGCTATCAGGACGACGCCCCCCGGGAGAGCCGTGCGCCGCAGCAGGGGCCGCGGGAGAAGAAGGAAGGACCGCGGGGTCGCGGTCTGGGCGGGCCAACCGAGACGGTCTTCCGCTGCGCCCGCTGCGGCACCGAGCGGGCGATCGCCGATCCCATCGAGCTCGACACGGCGTGCGCCAAGTGCCACACCGACCTCCACACCTGCTCCAACTGCATCCACTTCGACACTTCGGTCCGCTGGGAGTGCCGGAAGTTCGAAGAGATTCCGGCGCGCATCGTCAAGAAGAGCACGCGCAACGAGTGCACCTTCTTCACCCCCAAGGAAGCCGCGGAGTCCGGCCGCCAGCACGACCGCGAGACCTCCAAGGACGCCCGCTCCGCCTTCGACGCCCTGTTCAAGCTGTAGGACCTCACCCCGCCGCGTTGCGCAGGAGCTGCACGTAGAAGCGGACCACCCCGGCGAAGGTGTCGACGCCGATCCGCTCGTTCGTGCCGTGCAGGCGGGCGAGGTCCTCCTTGTGGATGCGCGCCGGCAGGAAGCGATAGACGTTCCGGGTGAGGTCTTTGTAGTGCTTCGTATCGGTCCCGCCGGCCAACAGGTTGGGGGACACCAGGGTGCCGGGGAAGACCTGGACGACGGTCTTCTGGATCAGCCGGAACGCCGGCGCCTCCACGTCCGATTCGGGGGAAGGCTCCGTGGCCGTGGCTTGGCGGGCCGCGACCTGGACGTCCGGCCCGGCCTCGGCGCGCACATGCGCCACGACGTCCGCCACCGAATCACCGGGCAGGATGCGGAAGTTCACCACCGCCCGCGCCTCGTGCGGGAGCACGTTCTCCTTGACCCCGGCGTTGATGATGGTCGCGGCCGTCGTGGTGCGGATGCGCGAGTTGGATGCCGGGTCACTTGCGAAGGTCCGCTCGGCGAGCGGCGCGAAGAGCCAGAGGTTCGAGAGGAAAAGCCGCGGCCCAAACGGCATCTCCGGGGCCAGGTACTCGAAGGACTCCTTGGTGGCCCCCGCGATCCGCGCCGGCATCTGGTTCTCCTCCAAGCCGTTGATCGCCGCGGCCAGGCTCCCGATGGCGGTGTGTTGCGGCGGCATGGAGGAGTGCCCGCCCTCCGCTCTGGCGACCAGGTCGACGCTCACATACCCCTTCTCGGCCGTGCCGACGAGAGCGATCGGCGCCTTGATCCCTTCGACCATCCCCGCGGCGATGACGCCCCCCTCGTCGAGGATGAATTCGGGCTTCACTCCGCGCTGCCGGAGGAGCGCCGCGATGTTCTTCGCGCCGTGCACGCCGCTGACCTCCTCGTCGTGCCCGAAAGCGAGGAGGACGGTACGCTCCGGCTGGAAGCCCTGGCGGAGCAGGTGCTCGACCGCTTCGAGGATGCCGAGCACTCCGGCCTTGTCGTCCATGGTGCCGCGGCCCCAGATGAAGCCGTCCGCGATGGCGCCCGAAAACGGCGGCCGGGTCCACGCGCGTTCCGTCCCCGGCTCGACCGGGACCACGTCCTGATGCGACAGGAGGAGGACCGGCGCCAAGCTCGGATTGCGCCCCTTCCAGGTGTAGAGCAGGCTGTAGCCCGCCACCACCTCGCGGGTCAGCTGCGCATGGACGAGCGGGAAGCTCCGCGCCAGGTAGTCGTGCAGCCCGAGGAACGCATCGCGCTCCACCTGGCCGTCGTCGTGCGAGATCGTGGCGAAGCGAACGGCTCCGGAGAGATGCTCCGCCACGGCGCGGGCGTCGATCGAGTTGTCCGTCACCGGAGCCGCGGCGATCTGGTGCGAACGAGCCATTCCGGTGCGGACGAGCAGGACCGCGATCAGGACGAGCAGGACGAGGCCGATGACGGCGAGCGCTTTCTTCATGATCCCTCCGCGGGAGACGGAGGGGATTATTGCATCCCGATCGTTTGATGACAGGTGAGCCTGCCCGGTTGTCGGGCGGGTCGGCACTTCAGCTGCGGGGGAGAGTCCCCCTCATTCGCCCAAGGAGACTGCCATGAAAAAGGCGCAGACGCCGAAGAAGCTTGTCCTCAATCGGGAAACCGTCCGCGATCTGGAGAATTTTGACCTCCGCGAGGTCCGCGGTGGCTTCCCCACGCTGAGCCGTAGCCCCAGCGGCGAGGATTGCTGCATCACCGTCACCAATTAGCTCTTCTCAGCCATCGCCCCGCGGTCCCCCGCTTGTGGGGACCGCCCTCCAGACCTTCCCGAACACCCGAAACAGGTAGACGAAGGATGGAACGAGGAGCACGGCCCCCAGAGCGAGAGCTTCCAGGAGAAGCTTCAGGGTGATGTGGGGCGCCGCCGCATCCCACAGGGTGAGGTCTGGCTCGATCAGGTGCGGGTATTGGGAGAAGGCCCATCCCCAGATGATCAACGATACCTGCAGCACCGCCCCGATCCGGGCCAGGGGATAGAGACGGCGCCAGAGGGCGAAGAGGGTCCCGAGGGCCGCCGCGGCCGTGAACGCGTGGAGCGCCCAGGACCAGGGAGTCCGCGTCAGGTCCTCCAGAATCTCGGGAACCCGCAGGCCAGCCACCGCGAGAACCGCCGCCGCCAGGATTCCCAGCAGGATCCCGGAGGCGAGCGCTCGCCGGCGGAAGTCCTCCCGCAACTCCTCGTCCTCGGCTTCGACCGTCAGATAGACCGCCGCCAGGAACGCGAACATGATCAAGGCATAAAGGCCTACGGACAGAGGGAAGAGCCCCAGCCAGGAGGTGAAGAAGACCGCCGCGGAGGTGGCCTCGGCCGGCACGGTTCCGGCCGCCACCGCGCCGAGGATCGTCCCGAGGAGGAGCGGCGTGATCAGGCTCGCCACCGCGAATACCCGGCCCCAGCGCCCTTGCGTCTCCCCTTGCGGGCTGCCGTACGAGCGGAAGCTGAAAGCCGCGCCACGCGCCACGATCCCGAGGAGCATCAGGAAGAAAGGCACATGGAGGATCGTCGTGATCCGCGCGAAGGCCGCCGGAAATCCCGTGAAGAGCACCACGATCGCCAGGATCAGCCAGACGTGGTTCGCCTCCCAGATCGGCCCGATGGCATGCGAGATGAGGTCCCGCTGCCGCCCGGCGCGGGGTCCGCGTGCGAGCAGGTCCCAGACGCCGCCGCCGTAGTCGGCGCCTCCCGAAATCGCATAGAGGTCGAGCGCGGCGACGATCACCAGCCCGGCGACGAGAGCCAGGGCGTCCATCAGACCGGCACCGATGGAACGGTCGAGATGACGTGCCGGCGGAGCAGGACGATCACGATCAGCCCGAGCGCAAGATAGACCAGCGTGATCGTCACCAGGGGGACGGTGAGCCCCGGCATGGGAGTCAGCGCGTCGCGCGTCCGCATCACCCCCTGGATGATCCACGGCTGCCGCCCGAGCTCGGTGACGAACCAGCCCGCCTCGAGGCCGAGCACGCCGAGCGGGGAGGCGAAGACCAGCGAGCGCAGGAGCCAGCGCTGATCCGGCAATCTGTCTGGTTGATGGCGCCGCCGCCACGCCAGGAATCCTGCCGCCAGCGCCAGCAGGGCCATGGCCGTGCCGCAGGCGATCATGATCTGGAAGGACGGATGGACGATCACCGGATTCGGCCAACTTTCCCGCGGGATGTCGTTCAGCCCGACGATCGTGGCGTGCGGGTCGTGATGGGCGAGGAGGCTGAGCCCGTAAGGGATTTCGATCGCCCAGCGGGTGGTCCTGCGCTCCGGATCAGGCAGTCCGCCGAGGCGCAGCGGAGCGCCCCGCTCGGTCGCGAACTGTCCCTCCAGGGCCGCGAGCTTCGCCGGCTGGGTCTTCGCCACCATCCGCGCCAGGGAGTCGCCCGAAACCGGTTGGAGCAGGGCCGCCGGTCCGCCGACCAGGAGCGCGATGGCGAGGGCGGCGCGGTGGAAGGGATCGCCCGGATGGCGCAGCAGCACGAACGCGTGGATGCCGGCCACCGCGAACCCCACCGCGGCATAGGCCGCCAGCAGCATGTGCAGGGCTTCAGGGAAAGCCGCCGGGCTCAGCATCGCCGCCACCGGATCGATGTTGGTCATCCGGCCGTCGACCAGCTCGAATCCCACCGGCGTGTTCATCCAGGCGTTGGCGGTCACCACGAAGACGGCGGAGAGCCCGCCGCTCACCGCCACCACGACCCCGGCCGCCAGGTGCGCCCGCGGCGCCACCCGGTCCCAGCCATAGAGATAGATGCCGAGGAAGATGGCCTCCGTGAAGAACGCGAACCCTTCGAGCGAGAAGGGCATGCCGATGATCGCCCCGGCGTGCTCCATGAACTTCGGCCAGAGGAGGCCGAGCTCGAACGACAGTACCGTCCCGGAGACCGCCCCCACCGCGAACAGGATCGCCGTCCCCTTGGCCCAACGCCGGGTGAGGTCGAGATAGACCGTCCGTCCCGTCCGCAGCCAGAGGGCCTCCGAGACGACCATGAGCACCGGCATCGCCATGCCCGCGATGGCGAACAGGATGTGGAACATCAGCGAGATCGCCATCTGCGACCGCGCCGCCAGCAGGTCGGTCATGCAGCCCTCCCTCTGGGGGGGATTCTGAGGGCGAGGATGCGGAAGGTCATGCGCCCAGAGTAACAGGACTCTACTGGACTACCCAGCGGCCGGTGCTTCCGCGGGGGTCCCGCGGGCTTGTCCTCCTTCAGGGCTCATGACACCCAGAACACCGGACCTCGCGGAACGAACGGCAGCCGGTTGCCCGCCGGGACCAGAAACGCATGGTCGCGGCGTACGCGGAGAACGTCGCACCAGCCGTCCGTGATGATCAGGACCGGTCCATCCTGGGGAAAGTCCGGGCTCTTCTCCAGGAGGTCGACGCCGGGTTGCAGGACCGTGCCGCCGCGGCCCTTGACGCGCACCCGGCCGGCGATGTCGTCCGGGGGGACATAGCCCTGGTCGTACACCGCGGCATCGCAGAAGACGAGCCGCACCTGATCCACCTCGCGGGCCATGCTGTAGCTGGCGATCGCGCCCAGGGCCTTGGCGAGAAGCTTCCTGTCCATGCTCCCCGAGGTGTCGAGCAGCACCGCAAAGGTGCGGACCGAGCCGTCGTCGACCGGCACGTACCGGGGCCGCGGGATCTCCGGCGTGGCCATCTGCCGCCGGCTGGGACGGGCGTACGAGCGGCGGCGCTCCTTGGGTGGAAAGTGGTGGTCGAACCACTGCGCGAGCTCCACGTCCCAGGGGATCGGCGGCTGCGCCAGCGCCTCGATCTCTTCGATCAACCCGGCGGGGAGGAAGCCCCGGCCTTGATCCCGGTGCGAAAAAAGCCCCTGTCCCAGGCAGCTCCTGTAGAACTGGTCGAGCGCCACGCCCTCGCCCGTCTCCCACCAGCGCCGGGTGTGGCCCGGCAGGATGTCCCCCAGTCCCGTGCCGCGAAGCGTTGCCAGCTTGCGGTACTTGCGGAGGTCCGTCACGATCCGGTCGTACACCGCCTCGGCGGAGAGCCCCTTCAGCTCCGCATCTTGGAGGAGCCCGAAGCGCGGCGGGGTCCCCACGTGCATCTCCATCAGCCAGTCGTTGATCACATAGTCGCAGGCCACGTTCCAGAGATAGGGGTCGCGGCCCTGGCAGCGCGCCTGGTGCCGGAGCCCCACGTGGAGGAGCTCGTGAGCCATGACGAAGCGCGCCTCTGCATCGTTCAATGCGATGAGTGGGTTGACGTAGATCTCGCGCGCCTCGGCATCCACCGCCGCGATGTGGATGTCCAGGTTACGGCAGACCGCAGAATCCTCGATCAGCTTGAAGGAGGAGGCCAGGGAGCCGAGCAGGGGGAAGTTGCTCATGAACCACGAGCGGGCGCGTTGGGATGGCGTGCTCCGGCTCCTGCCGCCGGCGAGGGTCGAGGTTTTGCCGCCGGCCAGATCGACCGCCGCGGAGACCGCGTTGCGCAGCCCTTCGCCGAGGAGCCCTTTCCAATCGCTGTGCCTGGGCGCCCAGCGGTCCTCGACCAGGATCATGTCCGGCGCGCCGGGTCCGGCCGTGCCCCCGCCACGGAGCTCGGGAGGGACGCCCTGCTCGAACAACCAGTCGTAGAGTGCATTTTCCGACGTGATTGGCAGGCCGTGGGGCAGGGGCTCGGCCATTTCGATCTCCGCGGGGCGGCGCCCGAGCTTCAAGTCGGCCAGGAACCGGTTCACGAATACGTCGCAGGCGAGGTTCCACAGGTCCGGCCGGGCCCGCTTCTGGAAATGACCGAAGGCGAGATGGAGAAGGCTGTGTGCGATGACCCACGTCCACTCCTCGGGTGCGGCGCGCCGCTTCGGGTGGACGAAGACATACCCGCTCTGAGCCACCACGGCCCAACCGCCGGGCGGGCAGCGGTCCCATCCCTCGCGCTGCAGGTGGGCGCGCCCCACGAGCGGCAGGAACAGTGGGTGTCCAGAGAGGGCTGAGACACCCAGATCAAAGGCCTGCGTCGCGGGATCTTTGGGGCGCTGCTTCTGCTTTCTAGGAGGCACGCTTTTCCACCAGGCGCGGCAGGTCGCGCACGACCTCGACGAGGAACCAGCCCGGCAGGGCGCCCCCCGAGCCGCCGTCCCGCCCCTGGGGATCCTCGTCGGCCACCACGAGCTGGGCCATCTCGAGGCTGATCGAGGCCAGGTCCTTGAGGAGCGCCTTGCCGCGGTGGGCGAGCTGCTTCTGCTGCGGGCTCATCGACTGCGAGTCCCCTGGAAGCTCCTTGATGAGCTGGGCGCGGAACGACTGCGAGAGGAAATAGAGGACGTCGCGGTCGCCCGGATCGCTGGGCCAGCCCACCTCGCCCTTGAGAATGCGGTGGAGAGCGAACCGGCTGCGCGTCTGCTTGACGAACGCCTTGAGCTGGGTCGCGTGCTGGGGAGACAGGCAGCCGTAGGCCAGGGCCTCCAGATCGTCGTACTTGCATCCCTCGCCGAGCTGGTGGAGGGCGTCGCTCAGCATGTGCCAGGAGCGCGGCGTCGAGAACGGCTCCTCGTGCTTGGGAGGAGCGCTCCACAGGTGATCCGGCCGCAGCTCCAGGTACTGGATCACCTGGGCATGGATGTTGGTCTGCCGCGCCCAGGCCATCCAGTCGCGGTGCGAGACCTGCAGGTGCACGTGCACCATGCGGTTGAGGAGAGCCGACGACATCGGCTTGACGATCGCGCTGTCCTGCGCCCGGTTGCCGGCTCCGATGACGATGGAGCCTGCGGGCAGGCGGTACTCGCCGATCCGCCGCTCATGGATCAGGCTGTAGAACGCCTTCTGGACCTCATGCGAGCAGGCGTTGAGCTCGTCCAGAAACAGGCAGTAGGGCTCGCTCCTGGCGATCTGGGCCGGCGGGCAGAAGCGGCTGACCCCGTCGACCACCTGGGGGACGCCGATCAGGTCCTCGGGAGCGAGCTGGCTGCCCAGGAGCGACACGCAATCGAGGCCGAGCTGCTCGGCGAACTGCGTCACCAGGCTCGACTTCCCGATCCCGGGAGGACCCCAGATGAACACCGGGCGCACAACGGCCACGTTGAGCAGGAAGTCCATGAGTTGGGACGGCGCGACCGTCTTGGCGGCGTTCATGATAGGGGCCCGGGGTGAAGCAGGAAGATTATAGCATAGCAGCATAGTTCGGCGAGAGGACAAAAAGGACCTCAAGGACGTAAAGGACACCAACGAGACAGTCCCTGGGCTCGTCCTCAGCGAGCGAGCTCCCGCAGCCGCCGCTTCAACACCTCCACCTCCGCCACCATCGCCTCCCTCACCAGCGGCCGGTCCACCAGCTCCGCCAGCGCCGGCGGCAGGGGGATCTCCCGGCCCAGCACGGGCTCCAGGACCTCCTGGAACTTCGCCGGGTGCGCGGTCGCCAGGAAGATCCCCGTCTCGGTCCGCTGGAGGCGGCGGCGCAGGACGGCCCAGGCAACCGCGGTATGCGGATCGGCCACGTAGCCCTTCGCAGCCAGGGCGCGGATCGCGGCTCGCGTTTCGTCATCGTCCAGGCTCCCCCAGCGCAGGGCGGCGCGCAGGGCCTGCCAGTCGCGGCCGAAAAGGTGTGTAATCCGCTCCCAGTTGCTCGGATCTCCCACGTCCATGGCGTTCGAGAGAGTCGCGATGCTCGGGCGCGGACGGTACTCGCCGCTCTCCAGGTACTCAGGGACCGTCTTGTTGACGTTGGTCGCCGCCACGAAGACGCGCACCGGCAGGCCCATTCTCCTGGCGTAGAGGCCGGCACAGAGGTTACCGAAGTTGCCGCTGGGGACCGCGATGACCGGGGCTGCCGTCACACTGAGCCGGCGCAGGGCGGAAACCGCTTCGAAGTAATAGAGGATCTGGGCGGTCAGGCGCGCGATGTTGATCGAATTCGCCGAGGTCAGCCCGAGCTCCGCCGTCAGCTCGCGGTCGGCGAAGCAGGCCTTGGCCAGGTATTGGCAGTGATCGAAGCTGCCGTCGACCGCCAGGGCGAGCACGTTGTCGCCGAGCGCCGCGAATTGCCGCTCCTGGAGAGGAGAGACCCGGCCGCGCGGATAGAGGACCACGACCCGGACGCCGGGCACGCGCCAGAACGCCAGGGCCACCGCCGCCCCGGTGTCTCCGCTCGTGGCGGTGAGGACGGTGAGCGGCCCGCTCGCTCCCTGCCGCTCGCGCTCCAGCTGAAGCATGCGGGCGAGAAAGCGGGCGCCGAAGTCCTTGAAGGCGAGGGACGGCCCATGGAAGAGCTCCAGGGCATGGATGGTGTCGCTCACCTGGACGAGAGGGACGGGGAAGTCGAACGCGTCTCGCGCCACGGCCGCGATCTCGTGCTCTCCATAGTCATCGCCCAGCAGGCGCCGGAGGATCTCGATCGAGCGTTCCGTCCAGGCGAGGGCCAGCAGGTGGTCCACGTCCTCGAACGCCGGCAGCGCCAGCGGGATGTAGAGCCCGCCGCCCGGGGCGAGGTTCTGCGTCATGGCCTCGCCGAAGCGGGCGCGTTTGCGGGAATCGCGGGTGCTGGTGAGGATCATGGCTCGGTCTCGATGATACGGGCGCCTCGGAGATCGAGCCGGCAGATGCGCACCGCCGCCTCGATCCCTTCGCTCTGGAATCCGCGGGTCAGGGCAGCAGCCACGGCCGTGGCCTCGCGCTTTGCCGCCACGGCAAAGACCGCGGGACCGGCGCCGGACAAGGTGGACCCCAGAGCTCCGGCTTCCAGAGCCCCTCGCTGGGCGGCGCGGAAGCCGGGCACGAGATCGGCCCGCCAGGGCTCGGCCACGAGGTCGCGCAACGAAGCGCGCAGCAGGTCGCGGTCGTCCGTATGCAGAGCATGGACGAAAGAGGCCAGATTCTGCGCGTGCTCGACGGCGAGTGCGAGCGGTACCTCCCGCGGCAGCACGCGCCGTGCCTCCCGGGTGGAGAGAGACAAGGAGGGGCTCGCCACCACGATGCGCAGGTCCTCGGAGAAGGGCAGGGAGCGGGGCGGTCCCGCCGGAGGGATCAGCAGGAGCCCTCCCAGCAGGCAGGGGGCCACGTTGTCGAGGTGGACCGCGCCGGAAGCCAGACCCTCCGCCCGGCCGGCCACTGCCAGGAGATCTCCGGGAGAGAGGGGATCGCCGCACCAGGCGTTGAGCGCCCGCGCCGTGGCGGCCACGCTCGCGGCGCTGGAGCCGAGGCCGCTGCACACCGGCAGGCCCTTGACCAGGGTGAGCTGGAGCGGCGGCAGGGGACGTCCGAGAGCCTCCGCGAACAGATCCCGCGTGCGGAGCACGAGGTTCTCGGCCGGGTCGGCAGGCAGCCGGTCGGCGAACGGACCCGTGCAGACCAGCCGGGTCGCGCCGGACTCTGTGATCTCCACCTGATCTCCCCAGAGGCTCCCGTCCTCCGGAGTCACCGCCGCTCCGAGGACGTCGAAGCCGGCGGCGAAGTTGCCGATGCCGGCGGGAGCGAAGGCGCGCAGACGTCTCACAGACTTCCTCGCGTCGCGATCTTCAGGAGATCGGCGAGCACGCCGGAGGCCGTGACCTCCGGCCCCGCTCCATATCCCTGGACGAGGAGCGGGCGCGGCTGGTAGTGCTCGGTCAGGAAGCTGAACGCGTTCTCGCCGCCGCGGATCGCCCGCAGGGGGTGATCGGCTCCCACGGCACGCACGCCGGCATGGCAGACGCCCTCCTCGATCGAGCCGACGAAGCGCATCACCTCTCCCCGCGCCGCCAGACCTTGGACGCGGTCCGCGAACCTGGCGTCCAGGTCCGGAAGCCGGGCGAGGAATGTCTCGACATCCCCTGAGGCTTCGAAATCCGGCGGCAGGGCTCCCTCGATCACCACGTCGGCCGGCTCGGCCTCGCCGCCGAGCTCCCGGTGCAGAATGAGGACCTTGCGCGCCACGTCCACGCCGGAGAGGTCGTCGCGCGGATCGGGCTCCGTGAACCCACGCTCGCGCGCGGTCCGCACCGCCTGGCTGAACGGGGTGCCCTCTTCGAGCAGACCGAAGATGAACGACAGCGACCCCGACAGGACCCCCTCGAAGCGGACCAGCCGGTCGCCGCCGGCCATCAGGTTGCGCACCGTGTCGATGACCGGCAGGCCGGCGCCCACGTTGGTCTCGTAGCGGAAGCGCCGGCGGTGGCGCGACGCCGCGGCGCGTACCGAGCGATAGAGCTCCAGGGAGCCGCTGTTGGCCTTCTTGCTCGCGGTCACGATGTGGAAGCCCGCCGCCAGGAGCCGCGGATAGGCCGCGGCGAGGTCGTCGGACGACGTGCAGTCCACCAGCACCGGCTGGGTCGGGCGGCGGCTGCGCAGGAGCCCCACGAGACGGTCGAGATCGGGTGGCTCGACGCCCTGGTCGTCGGCGAGCGCGGCGAGTGCTCGTCCCGGCGCGATCCCTTCCGGAGCGAGCAGCATCCGCCGCGAGCTCGCGACGCCGCACAGCCGGAGGTCCAGGTTCTGCCGGTGCAGCGCGGCGCTCTGCCGTTCCATCTGGAGGAGAAGCTTGCGGCCCACCGTGCCCACGCCGAGCAGATAGATCTCCAGGATCTCCGGCGTATCGAAGAAGCAGTGGTGGACGTGATGCAGGGCCCGCCGGGCGTCCCCCGCGGAGATCACCGCCGAGATGGTCCGCTCGCTCGATCCTTGCGCGATCGCCACCACGTTGCTCTGCACGGCGCCGAGCGCGCCGAAGAAGGTCCCGGCGGCGCCGATCCGCTGCTGCAGGCTGTCGCCCACCACGGAGAGCGCGGCCAGACCGCTCCGCACCTCGACCGCATCGACCCGGCCGCTGGCGATCTCGGCCTCGAACGCGCTGTGGAGGGCTTCCACGGCCGCCTCCGTGTCCCGCTCGCGGACGCAGAGCGAGATGGCGCACTCGCTGGACGCCTGGCTGATCAGGACGACCGAGACGTCGCGCGCCGCCAGGGCACCGAAGACGCGGGCCGCGACCCCCGGCACGCCGGGCATGCCCGGACCGGTGATGTTGAGGAGAGCCAGATCGGAGAGGAACGAGATGCCGCGCACGCCGTGCAGGGGCGCCTCCGCACGGGCGCGGATCAACGTCCCGGGCCGCTCGGGATGGAACGAGTCGCGAACCCGCACCGGGATGCCGCGCTCGCGGACTGGTGCGATGGTCTTGGGGTGGAGCACCTTGGCGCCGAAATGGGAGAGCTCCATGGCCTCCTCGAAGCTCATCTCGGGAACGGGCAGCGCCTCGGGCACCCCGCGCGGATCGGCCGTGTAGACGCCGTCCACGTCCGTCCAGATCTCCAGGAGGTCGGCATCGAGAGCCGCCGCGGCGAGAGCCGCCGAGTAATCGGAGCCCCCACGCCCCAGCGACAGGGTCTTGCCCCGGCGGTCGCCGCCGAAGAAGCCCGGCAGGAGCGCGAGAGGACCGGACCCTTCGCGGAACGGGCGGAACCGCTCGCGGATCTCGGCCGGCAGCGGTGTCGCCTCCAGAGGATTGCCGGTGCAGGCGATCACCTCGCGCGCATCGAGATCGACCACCGGCCAGCCGGCGGAACGGAACAGGCCCGAAAGAAGGACGCACGAGGCCCGCTCGCCGATCCCCGAGAGATGAGCCAGGATCAGAGGCGAGCACTCGCGCAGGAGAGAAACGCCGTGGAGGAGGTTGTCGAGCTCGGCGGCGAGATCTTCCAGAGCCCCGCCGACCCCTTCGCGGATCACGGGGACGAGATCGGTCGAGAGCTCCGCGAAGACGGTCTGGTGGACCCTGCGGAACCGTTCGGAAGCCGCCGCGGTCTCCCCGAGGTCCGCCGCGGCCTGGGCGCCGTCGAGGAGCAAATTGGTGACCCCCGCGACCGCCGAAGCCACCACCAGCACGCGGCTTTCGGCCAGCGCCCGGTCCACCAGCCGGACCACGCCGCGCATGCGCTCCGCGCTGCCGACCGACGTTCCGCCGAATTTCATCACTTGCATGACGAACCTCCCTGGAGAGGGAGGGGTATTGTACTCCTCGGGCGTTGGCGCCGGGGACGCGCCCGAGGCTTTCGGGAGTGGCGTCTCGGTCCACCTCTCAAGCCGCTATACTAGATCCGCAGGATGAGGAGAAAGCTCGCGATGCAGGCACATCGAATTCATGGCGTAGTTTCCGAGGATCATCGGATGACGATCGAGCTCCCGGACACGGTCCCTGCTGGACCGGTAGAGCTGATCGTGCTCGTGCCGCACCGGGAGGAGCGAGCTGACGCGATCCCGGAAGGGCGGGGTCGCTTGGCGTCCCTCGCCGCTGAGCTGGCTGAAGACCCGAGGTCGTTCCGGGATCTGACCGTGGACGAGCGTCGTGCCCGCTTGCGGCGCCTGAGGGGCGCCGGCCGCGGGTTGACGTCAGGAAGCGAGGAGTTTGCGAAGCGCAAGCAAGAGGAGATCGAGATCGAGGAGCGGACGCTTGGTCGTTGAGCCTGTCTATGTCGTGGATGCTTGTGCGTTCATTGCTCTTCTGGAGGACGAGCCTGGGGCCGAGATCGTTGAGGAGATGCTGCTGGAGCCCAACAATCACTGCCTCATCTCCGCGATCAGTGCGTGCGAGATTTATTACGACCTCCGCCGCCGCGGGAACGAGGAGGATGCGGAGAGTCTCGTTTCGATTTTCGCCGAATACAATCTCATGCTTCTCGATCGGCTGCCTCCGAGCCTCTGGAAGGCTGCCGGCCAGCTCAAGGCTCAGTGGCGAAGGGTTTCTCTGGCAGACTGCTTCGCCCTCGCGCTGACGATTCAGGAGAGTGGTGCTCTGGTGACGAGCGACCACCACGAGCTTGACCCGATCGCCGAAGCGAACGTCTGCCCCATACGCTTCATTCGCTGATTCACCAACCCATGAGGTCGACCGAGTAGGGGAGCCCTCCCCTAAACCAGCATCATCCGCATCGGCTGCAGAGTGCGGTTGAACGGGTTCAGCACCAGCCCAAGGATTTCCAGGGTCACGGCACCGAGCAGTGGCTCATCCCCCTCCTCACCGAGGATCACGGGCGTGTGCCCCTCCCCTTGGGGCAGGGTGAGATGGCATTCGGAGATCTGACGCTCGATCCGCGTTCCGTCGGCGAGCGAAAAGGATGCGGACCGCTTGGGCTGGAGTCCCAAAGCTTGCCAGGTATCTTTGGCCAGGAGCGAATAGGTCGCACCGCTGTCGACCAGAAAGTGGACGGTCGCCGTGGTGCCGGTGGGACCTTTCACCTCTCCGTCGATGAAGGTAATGCCCATGAATCCTCCCGAAGACATTCTATCTCATGACTCCGCACCGGCGCAGGACCCGCCGCCCCTCACCACCCCATCAAGTCGACCGAGTAGGGGAGCATCTTCAGCCACCACGGCCAGTCGTGGTCGACGTCGTGCCCCCAGAGGTCGAGGAAGTGGGAGATGCCTTTGCTGTAGAGGATGTCCGAGAGCTGCCGGGAGGCGTGGGGCGCCTCGTAGGCTCCCTGGCCGGTCAGGATGTGGATCTTGCAGTGGTTGCGGAGCAGATGGAGGTTGTGCCCCTCCAGGTTGGGCAGGTACCAGGCCGGGTTGTTGAAGTAGACGTTGTCGTCGCTGTAGCCGTGGAGGTAGTCGGACGACAGGTCGTAGAAGCCGCTCATTGCGATGACGGCGTCGAAGAGGTCGGGCCGGCGGAACAGCGTGTTGGCGGCATGGAAGGCGCCGAAGCTCGCTCCGGCCGTCGCGATACGCAGGTCGGCGGTCTGGCAGGCCGTGCGGATGTAGGGCACGACCTCGTCCTCGATGTAGCGGTCGTAGAGCGCCTGGCGCCGGGCCTTCTCAGGGACGGGGAGGCCCTGGTCCATCCACGACTGGTTGTTGATGCTGTTGATCGAGAAGACGCGGATCCGCCCGTCGTTGATCCTGTCTGCGACGGCGCCGACGAGGCCAAACCGCTCGTTCTCCAGGAAGTCCGCCGCGGCGGTGGGGAAGAGGAGGATCGGGTGTCCCCAGTGCCCATAGGACACGATCGGCATGTCTTGCCCGAGGCTCGGGCTATACCATCCATCGATGACGCGGCGATGCAGTTCCATGGCCTCTCCCTCCGGGTTTGCGCTCCAGCAGCGGCGGGAGGATATCGGGTTTACCCCCTCCTCCGCCACCGCGCCCTCGGCCCCAGCGCAAGGAAGAAGGCCAAAACCGGGGGGCTCGTCCAACCGCCCCCCGAAGGACTGCATGAGCACCAGACTTCGAAACCTACACCCTACGTCTCATCTCACGGCTCGGCCGGCTTCGCCGCCCCGGCCTCGGGCGACTTCGCAGCCTCGGGCTCAGCCGGCTTCGGCTTGCGCGGGCGCGGACGCAGCGGCGCCACATCGAACTGCACGAGCTTCTCATTGCGCATGCCGATGTCGGCCCGCACGGCCGCCCGCAGGTGCATCGTCAGATCCTTGAGCTTGCGGGTCGCCGCCTTGAGCTTCTGCGTCACACTCTGCCGATCCGCCGTGAGCGCCTGCTGCTGGATGCTCAGCGACTTCACCTCCGACAGCGCATCGACCACCGGATCCCGGTGCCGGCCGATGTCCGGCAGCAACCCGGGATTGCCATCCACCGCCGCCAGCAGATCCTCGGCGCCCACCACCGTATCGGCGCGGGACGAGTTGTTGGGCATGGTCCCTCTCCTTTCTCGGGGTTGAGTCCGACCTCAGGCGTGGTGGTCCCGTCCACCGCGCCACGGGTTGATGGATGGCCCGAGGCGCAGAGCCCCGGGCCGGCGGATGCCGTTGTGTTGCCTCTTCATGGCGAACCTCCTGGGTCCGTTGAACGGAGTGCCTCCATGGCACCCCGCCGTCGAGCGAGACTTCCGTCTCCTCCCGGCGGCGTGTATACTGGCCTGGCTGTTGTATTGATGTCAAGGGGGTCTTTGAAATGATCGAACGGATGATTCACGAGAGTCTGTATTCAGAGGAAGGCTTGCTTGAGAGCACTATGGTTGCGATATGTGCGGCAGCCTCTCCCCTTCAGAGGGGAACGATTTCCCCCGGAAGGGGAGCCTCTCCCCCCGCGAGGGGAGCCGCAGCCCCTGCAAGGGCAACCACTTCCCTCGCGAGGGGAACCACGGCCCCCGCGACGGCGGTCATCCCCCTCCCGGGGGCAGCCACTCCCCCCGCCGGGGGAGTCACTCCCCTCCGGAGGGCGGTCTCTCCCCCCGCGGGGGGCGTCGCTGCCCTCGCGAGGGGGAATGCCGCCGTGCCGAGGGGAGTCATCGCCGTCCCGAGGGCGATGGCGCACGTCGCGAGGGCAGCCGTCGCCCTCGCGAGGGGACCAGCGCACGTCCCGAGGGGGCTCGCCGCCCTTGCGAGGGGAGCAGCGCACGTCGCGGGGCCTGTGAACGCCGTGCGGAGGGGAACCAGGCACGCGCCGGGGGCGATGGCCGCCCTGCCGAGGAAAGATTCGGCCGCGTCCAACAATCCGCCGGCAACCTGTGTCTAGAGAAGGCAAAGGGGTCAGGCCGCGCCCGATCCCCTGCGCTCTTTGAAAACTGAAGCAAGAACGCGACGAGCCCGGCGCCTCGCCGGGACCAGGCACACCGAGCCCCTCGCGGCTCCGCCTCCCCCAGAAGGCGGGCCGCGGGCCTTTTTTTCCATTTCGCGACATGGGAAGTACTTGCCGCTGACTTGGAACTGCCCTGATCTGTACTGTGGGATTGCGACTCGATGTTCTTGGCCGCCGGAATCGGATCATCGTCCTGTGCCGGAGCCTGCCCAGGTCGTTATGGTAGGGTCGTCGGATGGAATCGCGCGCTGGATGCCGAGCGCCGCGTGAGCGGTGATTGGATCGGGTTCGCGGTCCAGCAGGAGGCGGGAGAAGATAAGAATTACTTCTGTGTTCCTCACTGTCCGACCCATACCGTGGCACTGATCCCAAGCAAATGACATGCCAGACAAAAAGCATGCCAGCCCCAAAGTGCCATTTTGACGGGGGATCGTAAAAATGCCGGAAGTGCCTGGTTTTCAGTGGGTTGCCCGAGAGGAGGTGAGCTGCAAGGCTGTGGAAAACGAGAAGCAGAGACGGCTTTCGGGCCGGGTCGTAAAAAGGCCCAACTTAAGTGCCTGTAGACTCAGCGGGTTGGCGCGGTCGCCCTTGGAACTTCCCTGATCTGTACGGTGGGATTGCGACATACCTCCGCCATCGTTGATGATAAACGCCTCAACCTCTTGGAACTTCCCTGATCTGTACGGTGGGATTGCGACTTCTTCAGGAAGGCGACGATTCCCAACAGCTTCTGTCTCACTTGGAACTTCCCTGATCTGTACGGTGGGATTGCGACTTCTGAGCGCTCGTTGTGTCCATACTGAAGAGAATTGCTTGGAACTTCCCTGATCTGTACGGTAGGATTGCGACGGGTTCATGCCGGTGGGCCGCCAGACCGCCTGGTCCCTTGGAACTTCCACTTCCCTGATCTGTACGGTGGGGGGGCAGGAATCGGCCCAACGGGCCGAGAGAACGGAGCCCAGGGTCGAGGCCGTAGGCCGACACCCTGGGAGAGAAAGCCGATCAATGATAGCGGCCTGAAAGGTCGCGAGAGATTTTACCGATTTCGTTCAGGTTCTCCCGGCCTTTCAGGCCGTAGGAATGCGGGGGCCTTTTGACCCAGGGCATCGGCCTGCGGCCTCGATGCCCTGGGCTTGGCTCTCCCGGCCCGTTGGGCCGGACAGTCCGGCACTTCGCAAACTTCCCTGATCTGTACGGTGGGATTGCGACATGTTGGTACACCCGAAGAACCAAGCGTAACCAGCAAAGCGAACGGTATTGCGGCTAACCACGTCCAACTCGCGAGAACGGTCGGCCTGGGCCGCCGCGCACGGCCTCTGCTATACTAGGTACATGACGATCAAGAGATTGGACCACGTCAGCGTCGTCGTCGACGACCTTGCAGGCGCTATCGCTTTTTTCACCGCGCTCGGCATGACGCTCGAAGGCGAGGCGCCGGTCGAGGGCCCGTGGGTGGACCGCGTCAACGGGCTCGAAAGGGTCCAAGTCGACATCGTTATGATGCGGACCCCAGATGGGCACGGGCGGCTCGAGTTGACGAAGTTTCGCAATCCAAAACTGGTCGAGATCGAACCGGCGATCGCACCGCCGAACGCGCTGGGCCTCCGGAGCGTCATGTTTACAGTCGAAAGCGTCGACGACACTGTCGCTCGCCTGCGCGCCAACGGCGCCGAGCTCGTCGGCGAGGTGGTCCAGTACGAGGACAAGTACAGACTCTGCTACATGCGAGGCCCTGCGGGCATCATCGTCGCGCTGGCCGAGGAGCTCTTCTGAAGTGAGGAGAGTGAATATATGGTTTATTCTCTCCGCCGCCACCGCGCTCCCGGCCCCCACCCAATGCACTCGACCCTGCCGTCGTGCTGGAGCCGCCGGAGGACGCGGCGCCAGGAGCTGGGGCGCCTGCCGGGCGTAGAGGTCCTGCCGGCCCTTCGCCTCGGCGACGTCGGTCAACAGCCAGACCGAGCTGACCGGCAGGGCAAAGCCGGCCAGCCGGCCGCCGCGGGAGGAGCTCATGGGGTAGATAGTACCCTCTTTATTACCCTCTTTCCGCGGTATTACCCTCTTTCGGGCGCTCACCTCGCCATCTCCCTCCCCAGCTCCTCCGCCCATCGCGCTCCTTCGTCGATCCAGCTTCTCACTTCGCTCTCTGCGACTCCGAGCAGGGCCTCGGGGCCGCCGCGCAGCTTGCCGAGGAGGGGGAGAGGCCTGGGCAGGTTCTTCTCCCCCCACACGAGGGCCTCCCCGTCCTGTCCCGCCGGCTCTTCTCCCTGGAGATGAGCCCAGGAGCGCACGCCGAGGTCGACGCCTTCCCGCAGCGAGGGGAGGGCTTCGAGCGGGAAGCCGCCGGAGGCGAGGACGGCGGCCATCCGGATCTTGCGCTCGGCCTGCTCGAAGAGCTCGCGGGCGCGGGCGAGCCGGCGGGTGCGCTCGGCGTCGTCCGCTTCCGGCGAGCGGTCGAGGGTGGCTGCGCGATGGAGGAGGCGGGCGCCGGGTGCGAGCTGCAGGACTCCGGCTTTGGCGAGGCGCTCGATGGTCTCTAAGGTCGCGCGGTCGATCACCTCCAGTGCAGGCGGGGAGGCCGCGCCGGCCTGCTGCTCCGCCAGGAGGGTCTCGATCTGCCGGCGCGCCGGCGCGGTGTTCTGGTCGACCACGGCGAAGAGCGTCTCGCCGCCGCTCCCGGGCACCATCTCCAGGAGCAGGACGTGCTCGCCGAGCTTGGCGACGACGTCGTCGCGGAGGCCGCCGGCGGCAGGAGGAGGCGGCTCCGTGGGCCGCATCAGCGCTTCGAGACGGGCGACGAGGGCCTTGCGGCCGGAGGGGAGGGGCATCGCGCTCAGATCTCCCACGCCGTCGAGCACGCCGTCGGCCAGGGCCTGCTTGCCGGCGAGGAGCGGAAGCATCCGGTGCTCGATGCTGTCCTCGGTGACCAGATGGAGGACCTGGACCGGCCGCGTCTGGTGCTTGCGCCAGGCGCGGGCGATGCGCTGCTCGAGCCGCGCGGGATTCCACGGCAGGTCGAGGTTGATCACCACGTTCGCCGCCTGGAGGTTCAAGCCGACGCCTCCGGATTCGGTCGAGAGGAAGAGCCGGCACTCCGGGTCCTCCTTGAAGCGCCGGATCTCCTGCCGGCGCGCCATCTGGGGCACGGAGCCGGTGTGCCAGGCGAAGCCGAGCCCCATCTCGCCGGCGAGCTCGCGGACCAGCTCGAGCATCCGCTCCCATTCCGAGAAGATCAGCACCTTGGCTTCCCGGTCGGCCAGCACCTCGCCGAGGATCTCCTCCAGCTCGTGCAGCTTGGGGCAGACGCGGCAGTCGGAGTCGAGGATGTAGGGCGTGTCGCAGAGCATCCGCATGCACGCCAGCCACTGCTGGAGCTTCTTGAATTCATCGGGCGTCAGAGGGCGGCGCCGGGCCGCGGCGGCGAGGCGGGAGACCCGCAGCTCGTAGTCGCCGTACCGGGCGCCCTGCTCGGCGTCCATGGGCACGAAGTAGTGCTTGTCCGTGCGACCGGGCAGCTGCCCCTCGACCTCGCTCTTCCTCCGCCGCAGCAGGATGGGGGCGAGCCTCCGGTGCAGCTCGTCGAGGTTCCTGTAGCCCACCGGCCGGCCGCGGTCGTCCAGGTCGTAATATTGCCGGTTGAACCGGAAGAGCGGACCGAACAGGGCCGGATCGAGGAACTGGACGATCGAGTAGATCTCGTCGATGCGGTTTTCGAGCGGCGTGCCGGTGAGCACGAAGGCGTAGGGGCTCCGCAGGCGCTTGACCGCCTGGGCGGTGCGGCTCTGCCAGTTCTTGATCCGCTGCGCCTCGTCGAGGATGACGACGTCCGGCGCGAGCCGCTCCTGCATGTCGGCTCCGTCGATCAGGACCTGCTCGTAGTTGGCGAGATAGAAGAAGGCTCCCTCCTTGTACTGGAGGAGGCGCTGGGGGCGCGTCCCCTGGAGGATGCGGACGGGCAGGTCGGTGAAGCGGGCGATCTGCTCCTCCCATTCGCCCTTGAGCGAGGTGGGGGAGATGACCAGCACGCGCTCGATGCCGCGCAGGCGCCGCAGCAGCTCGCAGGCGGCGATCGCCTGGATCGTCTTGCCGAGGCCCATCTCGTCGGCGAGGAGCGCCCGCTCGGTGAAGGCGAGGTGCAGCATCCCTTCCTGCTGATAGGGATAGAGCGGGAGCTTCAGAAGGTCGAGGCTCTGCCGCCCGGCCTGGACGTCGGCGAGGAAGCGCTCGCGGGCCGTGCTCCGTGCCGCGCGCCGCCGCTCTTCGTCGGCCCAGGGGAGGAGCTGGCGCGAGAGCCGGATGCGCTTGCGGAGCTGGAACGGGGCCTCGCCGACCGTGCGGGCGAGCGCCGGGAGCGCCGTGGCCGGATTGCCGCGCAGCCGGCCGCCGGCGGTGAAGAACGGCCCCAGCAGAGCGCCGAGGCGCGACCCATCCGGCCCCTCCGGCCACTGGATGCGCACCTCCGGCCGCTCGCCGGAACGCCGGAGGAAGATCTCGGCTCGCGGGCTCGCGGCTTGCGCCCGGGACCTGCGCTCGAGGCGGGCCAGCGCGGCCTCGATGTGTTTGCAGGTCCCGAGACCGTTGACCCGATGGTCCGGGCAGCCGCAGGAGTTGTCCCGCTCGACGCGGGAACGGATCTCGACCTCGTAGGCGCTCCCCTGGGCGGAGCCGACGCGGCCCCCGGCGGAGCCGACCCGGAAAGTCCCGAAGACCGGCTCGTCCGCTTCGAGCGCTTCGACGGTGAGCGGCTCGACCTGGGCCCGCTGCCGCCGCCGCTCGATCTCCTCTTCGTCCGTGCTGAGCCACCCCTGAAACCGGGGACGGCGCTCCTCGACCCGCCCCGCCCGGCCGCCGCGGCGGCGCTCCTTCTTGGTGAATGCTTTTGCCATAGCGCCCTTTTTTACCACAAAGGCTCTCCGTTTTGCCGGTTGGAGGTACGCGGAATTCCGGGCAACTTGCCCGCTGTTTGTTCGTACTGATACACACAGGCCTTGCGGGGAGATGGCCGTGAAAGGACGGCATGGAGCCACGGTCCGTATATACGGATGTTGTCCAGGGAAGGGCCCTCCTCCGTGCAGAGACGAGGAGAGCGGTGACGCGCGGCGGCCCCGATCGCCGCCGGAGGTATGATCAGCCTTTGAAGTCACGGTGGCCACTCTTCGAAGGACTCTTTGGACGATGGCGCCGCCGGGGGGTCGACCGCCGGGCCTTCCAGGAGCTCGGGCGCGCGCTGGCGCTGATCGTCGACCGCGAGGCCCTGGAGTCCAGCGTGGCCGCGCGCCTGCGCGAGATGTTCGATCCGGACCGGATCGTCTTCCTCGAGCCCGACCTCGGCGAGGCCGTCTTCCGGCCAGGCTTCTCCTTCGGAATCGAGGACGCCGCGCTCTCCGGGGTCGAGATCCTCGGTCGCGGCAAGCTCGCCCGCTGGCTCAAAGTCAACGAGATCTCCTTCGTCCGCGATCGCCAGCCGGGGGTCTTCGACTACCTCGACCCGGTCGAGCAGGACCTGTTCCGCCGCCTGGGGATCGACGTCGCCGTTCCCATGGTCTCCATCAACCGGCTGACCGGGATCCTCCTCCTGGGGTGCGACCGGCCCGGGCGATGGCTGGTCGGGAGAGACCTCGAGCTGTTGCAGCTGCTGTCCGCGCAGGTGAGCCTCGCGTTCGAGAACGCGGCCCTCTACCGCGCGCAGCAGGACCGCCTCGACCGCCTCCACCGCGCCGAGCGCCTCGCCGCGGTCGGACAGCTCGCGGCCGGCGTGGCCCACGAGATCCGCAACCCCCTGACGGCGATCCGCTCGACCATGCAGTACCTCCTGCATGGGTTCGCGCCCGACGAGCCGCACCACGAGCTCGTGGCCGAGCTGCTGAGCGAGGTCGACCGCATCAACGGCACCGTCGGCGGCCTGCTCAGCCTCGGCCGGCCCGGCGAGCTCCATCTGACGGAATTCGATCTCATCGATCCGCTCTCCGCGTCGGTCCATCTGGTGCAGGCCCGCGCAACCGAGCAGGGGGTCGCTCTCGAAGCCCGCCTGGGCAGCGAGCCGCTGCGCGTCCGCGGCGATTCGGGCCAGCTCAAGCAGGTCTTTCTCAACCTGCTGCTCAATTCCCTGCAGTCCATGCCCGGCGGCGGCCGGATCACGGTGGCGGCGGCTTCCTGGTCTCCCCCGAGCAGCCCGGGGGCGCGCTGGGCGCAGGTCCGCATCGCCGACACCGGGCCGGGCATTCCGCCGGACCAGGTCCGCCGCGTCTTCGATCCCTTCTATACGACCAAACGGGATGGCACGGGTCTCGGGCTCGCCATCTGCCACGGCATCGTCGAGAGGCATCAGGGCGAGATCGAGCTCGAGAGCGAAGAGGGACGGGGTACCACGGCTTCGGTCCGCTTGCCGCTCGTGGAGAATGCCGCATGGCCAACGTCCTGATCGTCGATGACGAGCGGCCGATCCGGCGCATCCTGACCGTGCTCCTCCAGGAGAGACGCCACCGCGTGGCCGAGGTGGGCTCGGGCCAGGAGGCGCTCGACCTGCAGCCGGAGTTCAAACCGGACCTCGTCCTCCTCGACTTGCGGCTCCCCGGTGTGGACGGCCTGGAGATCCTGCAGCGGATGCGCGCTCTCGCGCCGCGGCTGGACGTGATCATGATGACCGCGCACGGCTCGATCTCCTCGGCCGTCGAGGCGATGCGCTGCGGCGCCTTCGATTACGTCGCCAAGCCGTTCGACAACGACGAGCTGATGATGATCGTCGACCGGGCCCTGGAATTGCGCCGGCTCTCCTCCGAGGTCGAGGCGCTGCGCCAGGAGCTCGAGGCCCGCTACGGCTTCCACGAGATCGTCGGCACCAGCCGCGAGCTCCAGGAGGTCTTCCGCATGATGGCCAAGGTCGTGCGGGTCGACGTGACCGTGCTGATCACCGGCGAATCGGGCACCGGCAAGGAGCTGGTGGCGCGGGCCCTCCATCGCCGCGGCGCGCGGGCACAGGGGCCGTTCGTCCCCGTCAACTGCAGCGCCATCCCGCAGACGCTCGTCGAATCCGAGTTCTTCGGTCACGAGAAGGGGGCGTTCACCGACGCCCGCGAGAGCCGGCCGGGCAAGTTCGAGCAGGCGGACGGCGGCACGCTCTTCCTCGACGAGGTGGGGGACCTCGCGCTCGACGCCCAGGCCAAGCTGTTGCGGGCGCTGCAGGAACGGCAGATCTCCCGCGTCGGCGCCCGGGCTCCGCGGACGGTGGACGTGCGCGTCGTGGCCGCCACCAACAAGGACCTGGAAAAGGAAGCGCGCGAAGGGCGCTTCCGCGAGGACCTCTACTGGCGCCTGAACGTCGTCCACGTGCGCCTCCCGCCTCTGCGCGAGCGGCGCTCCGACCTGCCGGTCCTGATCGATCACTTCCTGGACCGGTTCAATCGCGAGCTCGGCCTCGCGATCGGCTCGGTTGCGGCGGAAGCCCGGCAGCTGCTCTGCGACTACGACTGGCCGGGCAACGTGCGCGAGCTGGAGAACACCATCTGCCGCGCCATGGTCCTCTGCGAGGGCGACACCCTGACCGCGGCCGACCTGCCCGGCCGGGTCCGCGGCGTGCTCCACAACGGCCCGCCGGTGGCGGTGAAGGACCTCGCCCGGCTCACCCTCGGGGAGGCCGTGGTGCAGGCCACCGAGCGGCTGGAGAAGATGATGATCCTGGCGCGCCTGGCCGAGCACCGGGGGAGCCGCACGGCGACCGCCGAGAGCCTGGGCGTGAGCCGCAAGACGCTGTTCAACAAGATGCGCCAGTACGGGCTGACCGGGGACGAGATCGAAGAGGAGCCGTAGGCCCTCACCGTGCCATCAATCCCCCCCGGGTGTAGTCGAGGTACAGGCGTTCGACGTCCTCATAGCGCAGCTCCTCGCGGGTGCGCGCCAGCACCTGCCGGCCTTCCTGAAGGAAGCCGGCGCGGTCGGCGAGCTGGCGGACCCAGACCAGCTCCTGGAGGGTGATCAGCAGCGCCTTGCCCTGGTCGCGCAGCCGTTCCAGGATCTCGACCAGCTCGGCGGCGGCCTTGGGATCGACGCCGGAGAGCGGCTCGTCGAGCAGGATCGCCGGCGCGTTCCTGGCCATGGCCACGGCGAGGCCGAGCTTGCGGAGCGCGCCGGTGCCGATCCCGGCCAGCTTCTGATCGAACGAGGCCTCCGGCAGGCCCACCTCCCGCAGCAGCATCTCGCAGTCGCCGGAAACCGCCCGCGAGCGTCCGGCCAGCCGGGCGAAGAATTCGAGGTTCTGCCGCACGGTGAGCCGCTCGTAGAACGTCATGCCGTCGGACAGGAAGGCCACCCGCCGCCGGGCTTCCTGGGGGTCCTGCGCCACGTCGCAGCCGCCGAGGAGCGCCCGGCCGGCCGTGGGCATGGTGAGGCCGAGGAAGAGATTGATCACCGTGGTCTTCCCCGCGCCCTTCGGCCCGAGCAGGCAGTAGATCTCGCCCGGCGCGATCCGGAGGTTCAAGGCATCGAGGGCCAGCTGGCCGTTGGGATAGCGCTTGCTGAGGTCGACGGCTTCGATCATGGTTCACCCCGCGTCATAGCGAGAGAAGGCGAAGAGGGCCGCGGCCGCGAGGAGAAGCGTCTCCAAGAGAAACGCCAGGAGGGCCGGACGGGTGGAGGTCAGGCCCTTGCGCAGAGTCCGCTCACGGAAGGCGAAGCCGGGGAGAGATCCGGGCGCGATGGGGCGCTGCGACATGTAGCCATGGAAATACAGGATGTGGGGGCTCTCCGGGTCCGCGGCGTCGAGCTGCCGCACCCGTTCGCGCATGGCGGCGCGGAGGACCCACGCCTGCGTCAGGAAGGCGCGGTCCCGCTCGACGCCGCTGCCGAGCAGCCGTTCGGCGATCGTCTGGACGAGCGACGGCGGGGATACGGAAGCCAGGGTGCGGGCCAGCTCCGCCTGCCGCAGCTTCTGCTGGAGGACCTGGCGGCGGATCTCCTCCTGGAGGAAGGACCGCCGATTCTCTCCGCGCGCGGAGATCTTCTCCCACGCGTACCCGTCGGCCGCGGCCCAGGAGGACGGCCGCCACCGTCCGTCCTGCCCGGCGATCTCGCGCCGGGCCTCCTGCCGGGCCTCGGCCATGCGCTGGTTGACCTCGGCGCGGGTCGGGAACGGTTGCAGCCTCCGGGCGAGCAGGACGGAGAGGGCCGGGACCACGATGACCGCGGCCACCCAGAGCAGGGCGAGGACGCCGAGGCTGGTCGAGGGCTCGCGGGTCAGCGAGGAGACGAGCAGGGCGAGGAGCACGAAGAACGCCGCCGCCCAGAGCCCCAGGAGCACCCCCAGGCCGGCGCGGGCGAGATCCTCCTCCGCGAGGCGGAAGCCGCCGAGGCCGGAGGCGACGAGAAGGCTGGCCACGGCGCCGGCGAGGAACGGGACCGCGAGGCAGGACCAGGCGGCGAGGAACTTGCCCGCCAGGATCTTCCAGCGCGGGATCGGCAGCGAGAAGACGAGCTTCAGCCGTCCCGACCGCCGCTCGCCGCTCATGGCGCCATGGCAGAGGAGGAAGGCGCCGATCGAGAGGACGACCCGGATGGCGAGCATCCAATCGACCGCGGGAGCTCCGGACAGGCGCGGATCCTCCCCGGCAGCCCTGCGCAGCTCCGGCTCCTCCAACGCGCTCAGCACCTGATCGTAGGTGTCGGGCGTCGCGGTCTGCCCGCCCTCGACGACCACGGCGAGACGCCAGGGAGGTTTGAGGGCCGGGTACCGGAGCACCGAGAGCTCATCGAGCGAGGCTCCTTCCAGGCGCCGGGCATAGTCCTTCGCAGAGCCCGCCTGGTCCGCGGCGTCCCGCCGGAACCGCGCGGAGGAGATGACGGCGGCGAGCACCATCAACGCCACCAGGAGGACCGCCGGAGCCCAGAGACGGATGCTGTCCGCCGCCAGCCGCACCTCGTTCCAGAACACCGTCGCAACGACCCGGCGGGGCCTGCCCACGGCGGCGGGCGCCGGGAAGCCGCGGTCCGCGGCGGCGGGGGTCTCCCGGAGCGAGACGAGCGGTGCCGGCGAGCCGCTCATCGGGGAGACCATCGCCGGAAGCGCGCCGAGACCGCGGCCCAGGCCAGCAGGTTGAAGGCCAGGAGCCCGAGCGCCTCGGGGATTCCGCGGCGCAGGCACTCGAGGAACCCCGCGCCCGGAGGGACGAAACGAGGCATGTCCGCCAGCGGCAGCCGGCGGGCCGGATCGCCCGCCAGGGCGGCCTGCTCGCGGCTCACCCGGCCCGCGATCTCCGGATCGCCGAGCCGTGCGAAGAGCCGCTGGACGTCCTCCGGCCGCGCCTCATCGGGCGTGAGGCCGAGAAACAGCGGCCAGGGGTGGAGCCGGTCCGGACGATCGTCGGTGAACCAGCGCCAGGACGCGAACGCATTGCGCTCCTCGAAGTAGCGGATCAGGGCGAGGCGGTAGTCCCGGCAGGCCGCGAGGAAGCGGTCGTACTCCGCGGTCGAGGTCCCGGCGAGCTCTTCCGACAGGTTGTCGAGGAGGACGGCGGGAGAGATCATGCCCAGCATCAGGCCGAGCCTCTCGGCGGCCCTGAGGTGCTCCTCGGCGCGCCGCTGCTCGGCGAACACGGTCTCAGCATAGCGCATCCCGAGCGCCACCTCGGTGCGGTAGTAGGCGCTGAGCGCGTCGTAATAGGCGGCCGATCCGTAGCGGTAGCGCACGGCCCGGTTCTCGCCGCTCGCGAAGGAGATGGCCGAGTCGCCGTTGAAGACGGCGCGCAGGGGCACGCGCCGGAGCTCCGCCTCGAGGCGCCGGTCCCGTTCGGCGAGGAGCTCGGCGCCGCGGCGCTCCGCGGCCAGCCGGGCCTCGCGCGCACCCCCGAGATCGGCCACCAGGGTGCGCACCGCTCCCGGCAGGACGACCACCGCGGCGAGCCAGATCACGACCGCCAGGGCGAGCACGCGCGACCGCTTGCGCGAGGACAGGGAGATGAGCACGCCGAGAAGGAACATGAGCGAGAGATAGAGGACGTACCCCGCCCCGAGCCCCGCCGCGCGCAACCACTGCCGGACCGAGAGCTCGACGTCGACCTGCTGGACGAAGATCGCCAGGCTGACCAGGAGCGCCCCGCCGAGCGGCAGCGCCAGGCTCAGCAGACCGCCCAGGACCTTGCCGGCGAGCAGGGTGTGGCGCGGCAGGCCGGAGGCGAGGAGCGCGGAGAGCGCTTGGCCGTCCCGCTCGACCGCCACCGCGTCGTGGGCGAGCAGGAGCGCGAGGAGGCCGAGGACGACCGCCACGATCGCCGTGAGGTCCGCCGCGGGAGAGGTGACGAGGAACTCGTTGCCCCGGTATCCGCCCGTGGCCTCCGCCGGAACCGCGAAGAGATTGATGGTCGCATCGGTCCCCAGCTGGGCGTCGTAGCCCTGGTCCAGCACGCTGAGCGGCTCCGGCGGGCGGACCACGACCGGCTGCAGGTACGAGTAGACCGTCTCCTCCTGAAGCGCGCGCGCATGCGCGGCGACGCGGTCCCGATACGCCTCCAGCCGCAGGTTGTAGTCCCGGGTGACGAGCAGCGTGGACGACGCGGCCAGCAGGAGCGCCAACAGCGTCCCGACCCGCAGGGGAAAGCCCGCGAGATGGAACTGAAATTCCTTTCGAATCACAGCACGCAGCATGTCTCGTCTTTCCGCGGAAGGGTACTCCGGGGCCGGAGTATATCGTGGCTTGCTGCATCCCGCATGCCAGGGAGACCGGGGGCGTTCCGGCACGGCTCGCCCATCCGGCAGGGGTAGGGGCTTACCCGCGTTGAGTAGCGCGTTACCCGAGTCGAAAGGTTTTTCGCTCTCCTTCACCTCCTTGCATCCCTGGTCCACCCCTTGCAGAAGTCCTTTCGCGCAGGTTGCCAAGCGGGGAGGTCACAATGCTTCGAATGAGCAGTTACGTGATCTTTGTCAATCTTCCGGACAGCGAGGACGAGGTCCTCCTGGTCCACGGATACACCGGCGCGTACGACAAGGTTTCTCGCCGGGTGGCCGGCTTCCTGCGGTCCCGGGGCGCCAGGACCGCGGCGAGCCCTCTCTACGGCGCGTGGAGCGAGGAGGCGGACGCCGCCGAGCCGGTCGCCGATCCGTCCGACTCCCTGATCGAGCACCTCTGCGCCCAGGGCTACCTCACCGAGCTGAGCAGCGAGCAGGAAGAAACCTTTTTCGGCCGGCTGGCCACCCGTCTCCACGAGCGGGCTTTGCAGCAGCCTCCGAGCTACATCTTCATGCCGACCTACGACTGCAACCTGCGCTGCTCGTATTGCTACCAGGATCACATGCGGAGCGACTGCAACCTGCGTCATCTGCTGCGGACGATGCAGCCTCCGATGGTGGACCGCATCTTTGCGGCACTGCCGAAGATCGAGGCGCTCCACGGGGTGGCGCCGGGATCGCGGCACCGGCGCAACATCGGGTTCTTCGGCGGCGAGCCGCTGCTCGCGGCGAACCGGCCCGTGGTGGAGCACATCCTGGCCCGCGCCTTCGACCTGGGACCGGTCGACGTCTGGGCGGTGAGCAACGGGACCGAGCTCGCCGCCTATCGCGACCTCCTCGGCCCCGTTGGAATCGCCATGCTCCAGATCACCCTCGACGGACCGCCGCCGCAGCACGACCGCCGGCGGATCTACGCCGACGGCTCCGGCTCGTACGAGCGGATCGCCGGGGGGATCGACCTGGCCCTGGCAGAGGGCGCGGTCGTGAGCCTCCGGATCAACGTCGACCGGACGAACCTGGCCGACCTGCCGGCCGTGGCCCGCGAGCTCGCGGCGCGCGGCTGGGCCGCGCATCCGGGCTTTGCGGCCTACACCTCGCCGGTGCGCGCCGGGAACGGCAAGACCGACCCCGGCTCGACGTTCTCCACCTGGGATCTCGACCGGGAGCTGACGCGCCTGCGCGGGGAGCATCCCGAGGTCGCGGTCCTCTCCCGTCCGGACGAAGGGCTGCGCGCCCGGGCCCGGCGGATCTTCGACACCGGTGGCGAGGTCCTCCCGAGCCTGCGGCCGAGCTTCTGCGGCGCCCACGACCGCATGTACATCTTCGATCCGTTCGGTGACATCTACTCCTGCTGGGAGCGGACCGGCGATGCCAAGATCCGCACCGGCCGCGTCCTGCCGGACGGCGAGGTGGAGCTGAGCCGGGAGCAGCTCGCGGTCTGGCAGAGCCGGACCGTGGCGAGCAATCCGGTCTGCCGCCGCTGCCGCTATGCGCTCCATTGCGGAGGCGGCTGCGCCGTGCTGGCCCTGGGCAGCAACGGCTCGTACAACTCGAACTATTGCGATGGATTCTCCTCGCGTTTCCAGGCCAGCCTCGCCGAGGCCTACCGGCAGCACCTGGCCGGTGGCGCGCCGGTGGCGCTGCGGGAGAAAGTCTGCGATCTGTGATCTCCGGGAAATGATCCGCCGGGAGGCCCGGCGGTTTTTTGATGTGAGGATCTGACGATGAAAAAGAGTTGGTGTGCTGGGCAGGTCGTACGTTTGAATGGAGCCGCATTCCGGCTGGGCGCGCAGGATATCCAGACGGGGGATCTGGAGGCGCTGGTGGACTCGGTTCTGGCGCAGGTTCTCGGCGGCAATGACGAGTCGACGAACTGTGTCCAATACTCCTGCAATCTGTTTGCGGGAGGAGAGTCAGCTTGAGGAGTCCCTCCCCGGCGGCTCCGGCCGCCGGGGAACGCTTTTTCATGACGCGAGGAGCTCGATGAGAACCAACAGCATCGCTCTCAATCATTCCGGAATCGAAGCTGAGCTCGACCGCTTCCTGGCGGAGGTCTCCCGGCCCGGCAACCTGTCGCGCGAGATCCGGGAGGTCCTGGAGCACATCCATGCGAACCTCTTTGATCCCGATCTCAACGTGCAGAGCATCAAGAGGCGATGTCGCATCCGCGACAACAACATCTCCTGCCGGTTCCGGCATGTCCTGGGAATCACCCTCAAGGAATACATCGAAACCCTCCGCTTGAACGCCGCCCTCCGATTGCTCGAAAAACGGTTCCCTGTCTTCGACGTCGCCATGGCGGTCGGCTACCTGTACCCCCAGACCTTCTACCGCGCCTTCCACCGCAAGTTCGACCGCACGCCGACCTCCGCCGCCTGAGGACCGAGGGGCCCAGGGGGTGAGGGTCCCCTCAGGCCCCGATCACCGACATCCGCTCGATTTTCTCGCCGGGGTTCAGGAAGAGATTCGACTCGAGGTTGTACTGCCGGGTGTAGAGCGCGTGATAGCGGCCGCCCAGGGCGAGCAGCTCCCCGTGACGGCCGCGCTCGACGATCTGTCCCTGTTCCAGCACCAGGATCAGGTCGGCGTTGCGGATGGTCGACAGCCGGTGGGCGATGACGAAGGTGGTCCGTCCGCGCATCAATTCGGCCAGGCCTCGCTGGATCAGGGCTTCGCTCTCGCTGTCGAGCGAAGAGGTCGCCTCGTCGAGGATGAGGATCCGCGGGTCCGCGAGGATCGCCCGCGCGATCGCGACCCGCTGCCGCTCGCCGCCGGAGAGCTTGACGCCCCGCTCGCCGACGATCGTGGCGTAGCCGTCCGGCAGCTTCGTCACGAAGGCGTCACAGCCGGCGATGCGGGCGGCCTCCACGATCTCGTCGCGGGAAGCATCCGGCCGCGCATAGGCAATGTTTTCGAACACGGTTCCATCGAACAGGAAGCTCTCCTGGAAGACGACTCCGAGGTGGGCGCGGTAGTCGTTCAAACGCAGCGTCGCGAGGTCCCTGCCATCCACCAGGACCTGGCCGGCGGTCGCACGGTGGAAGGCGGCCACCAATCCGATCAGCGTGCTCTTGCCGGAGCCGGAGGAGCCGACCAGCGCCACCGACATGCCCGGCTCGGCGGTGAACGAGATGCCGCGCAAGACCGGCGTCTGCTCCTGGTATTCGAACCAGACGTCGCGGAGCTCGACCCGCCCGGTGACCGCGTCGAGCGGCGCGTGGAGGACCTCGCCGGCGCTCTCGATCGTCTCGCTGCGGATCTCGCGGATGCGCTCCAGGCCGGCGAACGCCTCGCTGATCTGGCCTCCGATGTTGACGATCTGCGTCACCGGGTTCACCAGGAGGCCCAGATACAGGGTGAACGAGAAGAACGAGCCCAGCGTCATCCGGCCGGCCAGCACCTCGTTCGCCCCGATCGCCATGATCGCGACGCCCAGGAGGCCGAGCAGCAGCGTCGACGTCCCGCCGATCAGCGAGATCCTGGTGACTGTCGCGACGACGTTGCGGAACAGGCGGTGGGCTCCCTTGGCGAAGACGAGCGCCTCACGCCGCTCGGCGCGGTAGACCTTGACGACCCGCACGCCGGAGAACGACTCGGAGAGCCGGCCCGAGATCTCGGCATTGATCCGGGAACGCTCGCGGAAGAGCGGCCTGAGCACTTTGAACGACCGCTGCATGACGGCCGCGAAGAGCGCCAGCACGGCGATGACGATCACCGCCAGCCGGGCATTCAAGGAGACGAGGATGGCGAGCGCCAGCACCGCGGTCAGGACGCCGCCCACCAGCTCCACCACGCCCGTCCCCACCAGGTTGCGCAGCCCGTCCGCATCGTTCATCACGCGCGCGAGGAGGACGCCCGATTTGGTGCGATCGAAATAGCCCACCGGCAGACGGCCGACGTGCCGCTGCAGGGTGCGGCGCATCTCGGTGATCGACCGGTGCGCCGCCTTGCCGAGGACCTGCGCGAGAGAAAAGGAGCTGAGCGCCTGGAGGAGCGTCGCGCCGCCGCCGACGAGGACGAGCTGCACCAGCAGGGCCCGGTTGTGCCGTCCGACCACCTCGTCGAGGAGAACCTTGGTCATTCCGGGGAGCACCAGACCGCAGAGGCGGTTGACGAGGATCAGCAGGAGGCCGACGGCGAGGCGCCCCTTGCGCGCCCGCACGATCTCCCAGGCGTCGGTGAGGATCACCGGGAGCTTCCCCGGCACCTTGAGCTTTCCGGCGGAATCGCGGGGGAGGTGCCGCTGCTTCGAGGAGACGACGCCGCCGTAGAGGCCGGCGCGCGCGGCTCCGGAGTTGGCTTCGATCGGAATGCTCATGGGCGCCCCGCATCGACGTCGGGGCGCGCCGGAGCGGACGCTCCCGCCAGGACGGTCACCGTGCCGAAATCGGTGAGCGGCTTGTCCCGTCCCTGGTTCGGACCGACGACCAGGATGGTGAAGTCGTCCGGCCGCCAGTGGCGGGCCGCCCGCCGGACCTGGTCGGACGTCACTGCCTCGATCCCCGCCCGGTAGCGGGAGAGCCAGTCGAGAGGATAGCCGTGATACTCCAGGAGGAGCTGCCGGGCGAGCACCTCGCGCGGGGAGTCGAAACGGAAGACGAAGGAGTTGAGGAGGCCCTGCCGGGCCCGGCTCACCTCCTCCTCGGTCGGCGGGAGCTCCGTGAGGCTGCGGGCCTCCTCCAGCAGGGCCTCGACGCCGGCGCCGGTCGTCTCCGCCTTGGTGGAGAGGTAGAGGGAGGCGAGCCCCGGATGGTCCCATTCGCTGTCGACCGCGCCCCACACGGCATAGCCGAGGCTCTTGCGGGTCCGCACGTCGGCGAACAGCCGCGACGAGAACGAGCCGGAGAGAACCTGATTCAACACCTCGAGGGCATAGAAGTCGGGATCGCTCACCAGGACGCCGAGATGTCCCATCTGGATCGAGGACTGCGCGATTCCGGGCTTCTCGACGTAATAGACGCCGGGAGCCGGCTGCTGCCGGTAGGACGCCGGTTGGGGATGCCATGCGGCGCCGCGCGGCCAGTCGCCGAAAACCTGGCGGATCAGCGCCACGGCCTCCTTGCGTTGGAAGTCGCCCACCAGTCCGAGGACCATCCGGTCCGGATGGAACGCCGCGGCATGCCAGCCGATCAGATTTTCACGCCGGATGGCGCCCAAGGTCGCGGGCGTCTCCGCCCGTCCATAGGGAGAGTCGGCGCCGTAGACGATCCTGCGGAGCTCGCGCAGCGCGACCTTGCCCGGGTTGTCGTTGCGGCGGGAGACGTCGGTGATCGCCTGGGTCCGCGCCACCTCCACCTCGGGCGCGTCGAACGCGGGCCGGCGCAGGAGGTCGGCGAAGACGCGGAACACCTGGGGGAAATCCGCGGCCAGCGAGGAGACGGTCGCACGGGTCAGGTCCTCTTCGGCGGTGATCTCGATCTCGGCCGCGCGGCTTTCGAGATAACCGTCCAAGGCGTCGCCGGGCAGGCTCCCGGTGCCTCCGGCGCGCATCGCTCGCGCGCCGAGAACGGCCAATCCCGCCTGGTCCGCGGGATCGAAGCGCGAGCCGGTGCGGATGAGGACCGTGGCGTCGACGAGCGGCAGCTCATGGTCTTCCAGCAGCATGACGACCAGCCCGTTCCCGAGCACCAGGCGCTCGGGTTGCGGGATCGCGAACGGCGGCAAGGGCGGATAGTGCAGGTCTTCGACGCGGCTGACCTGCGCCGCCGCGGAGAGCGACCAGCCGGCGGCGAGCAGGAGGGCCGCGAGCCTGAGCTTCTTCATGGGTTCTCCTTGTCATCCTTCCGGACGGTCATCGCCACCGTGCGGTTCGGGGCCTGGAACGTCGCCTCCGCAACCCGCCGGATGTCGGCCTTGGTCACCCGGTCCAGGCGATCGATCGAGCGGAACAGCTCGCGCCAGTCGCCATCGAGGCACTGGTGCTCGGCGAGCTCGATGGCGAGGCCCTGGTTGCTGCGCAACGAGCGGAGGAGATTCTCTTTCGAGCGGGCCTTGAACCGGGCCAGCTCGCCGTCCGTCACATCCTCCGTTTTCAACCGGTCGAGCTCCTCCCGCAGGGCAGTCTGGATCTGCTGATGGGTCACTCCCGCGGCCGGGACGACGAGCACTCCCCACAGGTTGGGATACTTTTTCCCGGGAAACCCGGAAAGGGCCTGCACGTTCGCCGCGAGCTTCCTGTCATGCACCAGCGACCGGTAGAGGCGCGACGTGCGGCCATTGGTGAGGACGTCCTCGATCGCGTCGTAGACCGGCTGGTCCGGATGCGTCTGGGCCGGCCTGTGGTAGGCCTCCAGGTAGGACGGCTGCCCCGGATCCTCCAGAACGACCGTCCTCTCGGCGATCTGCGGCGGCTCTACGGCACGCAGAGGCGGCGGCGCGGGCCGCGCGGGGATGCGGCCGAAATACTTGTCGATGAGCGGAATCAGGGTGACGGCCTCTACGTTCCCGACGATCACGGTGTAGAGGTTCGATGGCGCGTAATAGGTCTCGAAGAAGTTTTCCGCATCCGTCATCGTCATCGAATCGAGATCGCTCATGGTGCCGATCCCCGGCTGCCCGTACGGATGGTGCTGGAACGCCGTGGTCCGCAGCTGCTCGGCGAGACGGCCGAGCGGCTGGCTCTCATAGCGCATCCGGCGCTCCTCCTGGACCACCTTCCGCTCCTCGTAGAACTCGCGGAAGACCGGATGATAGAACCGCTCGGATTCGAGGAACGCGAAGAGCTCCACCTTGTTCGACGGGAGCGAATAGAAAAACATTGTCCGGTCCGCGTCCGTCACGGCGTTGATCGCCGCCGCTCCTTCGCGCGTGAGGATGGAGTCGAGCTCGTTGGGCACGACGTACCCGGCCGCCTCCGCCTGCCGGGTTTTGAATTCCGCAAGGAGCCCCTCCAGCCGGGCGGCGTCCGGCCGCGGCGCCAGCCGCTCCGCCTGATAGGCCTGGTACGCGGCTTCGAGGTCCGCGAGCGCCTTGGCCTCGCCCACGGGGTCCTTGGTGCCGATGAGGGTCGTTCCCTTGAACGCCATGTGCTCGAACATGTGCGCCAGGCCGGTGATCCCGGGGACGTCCTGCGACGAGCCGGCGTCGGCCAGCGTGACGAAGGAGAAGACCGGCGCCGTGGGCCGCTCGACGATCAGGAACGTCCAGCCGTTGGCCAGCTTGTGGAGCGTCGTCCGCGCCTCGAACGACGCCAAGTCCTGGGCCGCGGCGGCGCCGGCCAGGAGGAGGAGAAGCGCCGTGAAGGCGCACCAGAGAAAAACCTTTCGGATCATCGGCCGATCTCCTGGGGTCCCGCGGAAACCCGGAGGACTCCGTACTTGATCAGGCGGCCGATGTGCCGGCCGACCTCGGTGGCGCTGCGCGGCCGGGGCGCCGCGGCCAGCTCGACGAGCCGGTCGATCCGCGTCGGCCCCTCGGATTCGAGAGTCGCGATGACCTGGTGGAAGAGGTCGGCGTCGAAGTGCGGGCTCGTGCCCAAGACGCCCGGGAGCCGGCGGGCCACGCCGCCGAGAGCCTGGTTGACCTCGACGCTGTCCTCCGCCTGGAGCGACCGCGTCGGGTACCCGGCAAAGACCTCCTGAAACGACGAGCAGGCGAAAGGTCCGGACTTCGCCCGCACGGCGCCGGCACGCTCGAGAAGCTCGAGCCACAGGGCATCGTATTGACCGACCACGACCGGCCAGTCGAGCGTCTCCGCCGCGCGCCGCTTCGCCTCCCGGCCCATCCTCTCCCGGAGATCCGGGCTCGCCAGGAGAAGCTGCAGGGAGTGCAGGAGGTGGTCCACGTCCACGGCCGTGCTCATCGAGATCAGGTTTTCCTGCGGAATCCCCGAATAGAGCGTGAGCATGTGCCAGGGCTCCGCCACCGGCGGCAGATAGGTGGGGATCAGAAATCCCGTCTCGCCGTGCTCCACGAGCTCGCCGTGCGCGCCCCAATCCGAGGTCACGACGGGCAGGCCGCTCGCCATGGCCTCGGCGAGAGTCATGCTGAAGGATTCCTGGGTGTTCTCCGTGGGAGAGACGAAGACGTCGGCCGCGGCGAAGATCTCCAGCTTCGCCGTCCGACTCACGTCGGTCAGGATCTGCACGCGGTCGCCGCAGCCGAGCTCCCGGGCGAGCCCCAGGAGTGGAGAGCCCATCCTGAGCTGCGTATCATCCCCGGCCATCAGAAGGACGGCGCCCGAGTCCTTGGGAAGCTGGGAAAACGCGATCATCAAGGGGAGCAGATCGCATTTGTCCATCGCCAGCCGGCCGAAGCACAGGAAGACCACCGCCGACGAGGGGATGCCGTGGGTGCGGCGGGCCTCCTCCTTGCCGATCGATGCATGCTCGTGGAAATCGATCCCGAACGGGATGACCGGCATTTCGAACGGAATGGTGGAGCAGGAGCGGATCTCCTCGGGAACCGAGAAGAACAGGTTTTCGAGCGCCTTCTTCGCCGCGCGGCTGGGGCAGACGAACGCATCGTGCCGGCCGAGCATAGGGAGGAGCGCGCTGGTGAAGAAATAGCGGATCCGGGGCGCGGGAGACAGGGAATGAAGAATCGCGGTGATCGGCCAGTCGGGCCGGTGCAGCCGCGAGCGGAGCCAGGCGAGCTGGATCATCTCCGGACCGACCGACAGGAGGACCAGCCGCGCGATCGACGCGAGCTCCGACGGATCGTTCGCGGACACCATGGAGAGGCGCCCCGCATGCTCCTGAAGCCAGGGCGGCGCAGCGCGCAGGAACGAGGTGGCCGCTTCCCGGGTCACGTGCACGGGCCCGAGACGGCTGTGGGCCAGGAGCGCCTTGGCAAACCCGGCGAGAAAGACGTCGAAGCCTTGGACGCGCACCTCCTTGCGCATGGATTTCTGCAGCTCTCTGTCGCGAATCTCGCCGTCGAACAGCAACGCGCCGGCCAGGGAGTCCGTGAATTGTTCTGTGCGATCCATGGTGCGCTCCGTCCTCCTCAAGGAAAAAGCAGGAGAGCGGCAGCCAGCCAGCCGCTCTCCTGGCAAGCGATTTAGCCGTTGTCGATGCAGCCGGCGTCCGGAACGAACACCGACGAGGAGCTGCAGTCGCTGGAGCTGCAGGTCGACCAGCACATCTCGTCGTCGAGGGGATCGGCGATCGACGTCAGGCTCTGGAGGGCGAGAACGTTTTCCATTGTCTTCTCCTTACGTTTGTGTTGTGAAGGTGTCGGCGCACGACAAGCTCCATGGTACGGATGGGCCGCAAGCAAGGAAGCGTCGCGCGTCTTCGCGTTTTGTCTGGGATGACGGCCGCCCGTGTTGGGGGGAAGCTCCCCCCTACTGGGTACGAGCTCCCCTCTGACGGGTACGAGGTCCCCCCTGCTGGGTACGAGCTCATCCCTGCTGGGGCGACGGCTCCCCCAAGAGGGGCGACGGCCGCCCCTGTTGGGTACGAGGTCATCCCTCCTGGGGGAGCCTTTCCCCCTGCAGGGATGAGCTTCGCCCCGTCAGTCCCGGCCTCCGCCCCGTCAGTCCCGATGTTCGCCCCGTCAGTCCTCGCCTTCGCCCCGCGAGTACCGGCCTCCGCCCCAAGACAGCCGGCCTTCGCCCCGTGAGGACCGGTGTTCGCCCTGGCGAGACGCCGGCGGTGGCCGCCCTGCCGAGGGAAGATTGGGCCGCGTCCAACAATCCGCCGGCAACCTGTGTCTAGAGAAGTCAGAGGGGCCAGGCTGCGCCCGATCCCCTGCGCTCTTTGAAAACTGAAGCAACAACGCGACGAGCCGGGCATCTCGCCGGGATCCGGCCTATGAAGAGGAACTGGGGAGGAAGATCTCCCCAAGCCGCGGCAAAGAGAGTAGGATTATTTGGGCAGCAGCCCTGTCATGGTCGCCGAGTGGAAGCAAGCGGTGTGCCAGACAAAAAGCATGCCAGCCTCAAAGTGCCATTTTGACGGGGAGATCATAAAAGGACCGGAAGTGCCCGGCCTTCAAGAGGTTACCAGAGAGGAGGTGAGCTGAAAGGCTGTGGAAAACGAGAAGCAGAGACGACCTTCGAGCCGGGTCATAAAAAGACCCAACTTAAGTGCCTGTGGACTCAGAGGGTTGGAACGGCCGCCCTTGGAACTTCCCTGATCTGTACGGTGGGATTGCGACTCAATCGTGACGTTGCAGCCATCGGCTGCTTTCATCCTTGGAACTTCCCTGATCTGTACGGTGGGATTGCGACGTGATTCAGTTGGCCATCTGCTCCGACATGATCCAGTGCGCCGGAACTGCCCTGATCTGTACGGTGGTCGGTTGCGACGAGAGGCTGCTGCCGCCCCTCTGGGGCTTGGAAAAGAGTGGGTGCTCCTTACCCGGGGTCGCTGCTCCTTCGTCGCTCTGACCCCGGGCTACATTCTGTCGCCCCCTTCGGGGGCTTTTCGGATGCGACAACTTCCCTGATCTGTACGGTGGGATTGCGACTTGCCTAGCCTCCCCGCGATCGCGACGTAGTTATCGTCGGAACTGCCCTGATCCGTACGGTGGGATTGCGACGAGTAAAAGAACCGGCTGATCTCCGTCCACGCGCCCGTGCCGCCCGGCCGGAACTGCCTTGATCTGTACGGTGGGTGAGCTGGGTGAGAGCCCCCGGAGGGGGCGTCGGCGCTTAGCCCGGGGCGTGAGCCCCGGGAACTGGAGCGCCTCCGGTCTCAAGCCTCCGGAGGAGGCGACAGCGAGATCAACGACGATGGGTGGTACCCCTACACGGACCTCGGACACGAGGCTGTAATTGGCAACTGTAGGGGCGGGCCTTGTGCCTGCCCCTGGCTGGGAGGCTCACGAATCGCGCAGGGTCTGGGAGGGGTCGAGCCGGTTCAGGCGCAACGTGGGCAGGATGCTGGCGGCGGTGGCCACGAGGAGGAGGCCCAGCGTGACCGCGGCGAAGGTGCCGGGGTCGGTGGCCTGGACTCCCCAGATGAGATGTTGCAGCGACTTGACGGCGACTCGCGCCAGAAGGCAGCCGAGCGCGGTGCCCACAAGAGCGAGCAGGATGCCCGGTTGCGCGACGGCCCGGATCGTCTGCCAGCGGGTGGCGCCCAGCGCCAGCCGGATGCCCACTTCGCGCCGTCGCTCGGCGACCGCGTGGGCGATCAGACCGTAGATGCCGATCGCGGCGAGGAGCGCGGCGGGGACGGCGAGCGTCGCCAGGAGGATGGCCTGGAAGCGCTGCCGGGCCGTGGCGCGCCTCTCGACGTCTTCCATGCCGCGGAAGCTCGCGATGGGCAGCCGGGGATCGACGGCTTCGATCGCGCGCTGGATGCCGAGCGCCGCCTGGTCGGGGCGTTCTCCGGTCCTCACGATCCAGCTCGGTGAGAACCAGGTGTGCACGAGCTGGATCATGTCGTCGCTCGCCTGCGCCGCCGGGAAGAGGGTCGCCGGCAGAGGAGCGATCGGACCGTTCGTCCCTCCCGATTGCTGGAGGACGTCGCCGACGACGCCGACGATCTCGCGCGTCTCGCCGGCCAGCTGGATGTGCCGGCCGATCGGCTCTCCCTGTGGCAGATAGCGGCGGACGAAGGCCTGGTTGACCACGGCCACCTTGCCCGCCTCCGGTCCGTCGCTGTCGCGCAGCAGGCGGCCGCGCACGAGCGGGATGCGCAGCACCGCGAAGTAATCCGGCGTCACGTAGGTCGCGGTGGTGTTGCCGCCGGGTCCCGCGGCCTCGGCGCCGTCCATGAGCTGGAAACCCATTCTGAGCTGGCGCTCATAGGGCAATCCCAGCCCGACCGCGGCTCCCTCGGTCCCGGGCAGCTCGCGGATGCGCGACAGGGTGTCGGTGAACAGCCGGTTCATCTGCCGGCTCGTGGTATAGCGCGCATCCTGCAAGGACAGCTGGGCGGTCGTCACGTTGTTCGCATCGAAGCCGGGCTGGAGCGCGCGGAGCGCCGAGAAGGTGCGGAGGAAGAGGCCGGCGCAGACCAGGAGGACGACGCTCAGCGCGACCTCGGAGATCACCAGCAGGCGCCTCGCCCACCGGTGCCCGCTCCCTGTGCTTCCGCGGCCCCCTTCGCCGAGCGTCGAACGGATGTCGACGCGGCGGATCTGGAGCGCGGGAAGGAGGCCGAAGATACAGCTGGCGAGGAGCGAGGCGCCGATCGACCAGGCGAGCACCCGGGTGTCGAGCGTGACCTCCTGCCACAGCTCGAGGCTGCCATGCGCCAGCGGTTTGACCGCGCGCAAGGCCCAGAAACCGAGGAGCAGGCCGCCGAGCCCGCCGCTCACGCCGAGGAGCAGGCTCTCGGCCAGGAGCTGCTGGAGGATGGTCGTCCGCCCCGCCCCGAGCGCGAGCCGGGTCGCGGTCTCACGGCTGCGCTCGACCGCCCGCGCGAGGAGCAGGCTCGCGATGTTCACGCACCCGATCAACAGGAGCATGCCCGCCGCGGCCCAGAGCACGAGGAGCGGCTTGCGGACCGTCTCGGTGAGGCCCCGCTGGAGCGGTACGAGCGTGAGGCGGACGGAGGGGTCCTCCGCACGCCTCTCCGTGAGCGCCGTCTGGCCGAGCGTGGCGATCCGGGCCACGGCCTGCGGCCAGGCCGTCCCCTCGTGGAGGCGGAGGATGACGCGGTAGTTCTCATCCTCGCCCTCGCCGGTCGTCGAGGGCTGGAGGGGCGTCCACAGGTCGGCCGATCCCGTGGTCACCAGGCCGGGCGGCATGACCCCGACGACGACATGGGGAACGCCGCGCAGCAGGACGACGCGGCCGAGGACGGCAGGATCGGCATGGAAGACCCGCTGCCACAGGCGGTGGCTGAGCACCGCCACCGCCGGGCCTCCCGGCGTGTCTTCCTCGGGAGAGATCTCCCGTCCGAGGAGGGGCGGAATGCCGAGGACGCGGAAGAAGCCGGCTCCCACCCGTTCCTGCTGCACGTACTCCACCCGGCCGGCGGCCGCAAAGTTGACTCCCGAGGCGAGACCCGAGGAGACGGCGGCGTCGTACCCTTCCGCGTGATCCCGGATGAGGAACCAGGTCTGTCCGGAGTGCGAATCCTCGTCTTGCTCGGGACCCTTGTCCTCGAACCGGGTGATCACCTCGGCCAGCCGCTCCGGCTGCGGGTAAGGGAGCGGGCGCAGCAGCACCGCATCGACGACGCTGAACAGCGCCGTGTTCGCGCCGATGCAGATGGCCAGGGTCAGCACCGCCGTGAGCGTGAACACCGGGCTCTTGCGCAGCGCGCGCGCGGCGAAGCGCACCTCGCGCGTGAACAGGGAGAGCTGGCGGAGTCCAAACATCTTACTGATCCTCCCCGGAAACCGTTTCGACGCTCAGAATACACAAAAAAGCGCGTGGCGTCATGGCTCTCACGCCGACCGGGCCACCGCCGGCTGGACCACCGCTTTCTCGAAGGAGGCCATGTAGGCCGCGTGGAGCTCCTGGAACGACATCCGGAGCCCCAGCGGGGTTCTCTCGACCGGCGCCGAGATGGCGTTTTCCGCGTCCCGGTAGTCGTGGAGAGGGCCCCAGTAGGAACGCGACTGGAACCACTCCGCGCCGGCGGCCGACCAGTAGGCGACGCAGTATTTCCTCGTCAGCGCGGGATTGGCGCAGCGGCAGGTGCCGTGCACGCAATCCGAGCTGAAGATGACGACGTCGCCTTTCTCGAGCAGAAGCGGCACCCGCTCGACGCCGTTCTCCTGGATCGCGGTCGGGATCTTCCTCTGCTTCACATAGTTCCACAGCGGCTGGGTCGCCACGTAGAACTCCTGGGCCGTGGTCGGATGCATCTGCGCGCGCAGCAGCTCGCCGAGCTCCGGATGCTCGGTCAGGACGTCGCGCTCCAGCCGGCCGGCAATCGAGCGGTGGCTGCCGGGGACGAAATAGACCGGACCCGAGTCGGGATGGATGTCCTCCAGGGCGCACCACATCCGCAGCTCGTGCCGGTGCGGGCTGACCTTGAAATCGAGCGAATCCGTGTGGTCGGGAGTCTTCCGGTGGTGGAGGCCCGTCTCCGGCTGCCGCATCACCGGCTCCTCCCCGAAATAGAAGCTCAGGAAGGCCAGCAGGTCCGGATTGAAGTACAGCTCCTGCGTCGCCGGATTGTCGCGATGGAAGTCGTAGCGCGCCTGCTTGATCTCCGCCTGCTCCCGCGGCTCGGCAGCCAGCGCGGCATTCAGCGCCTCGTAATCCGCGAGGTGCCGGTCGACCAGCGAATCCGGCAGCAGCCCGGGCCAAACGAAGAAGCCGTCGCGGTCGAGCTGTTCCGTGCGCTCCACGAAGCGAGGATCTGTGCTCATGAGCGTTTCCCCTAGCCGGCGAGGGCCGATTCGATGCTCTGATGGATCAGGTTCGTGACATACGGCCGGTTGAAGCGAAGGATCTCCTGGCGCGCCCGCTCGGCCTTCTGCCGGGTCGCTTCGCTGGCATGCGTCTCGTACAGGTACAGGAATCTCTCTTCGAGGCTGGCCGGATCCGGATCGGCCCAGGTCGCCCCGTCGAGCTCCACCCCGAGGGCCTGCCCCGGAATGGCGCTCTCGCGGTAGGAGAGCAGGAACGCATTGTCCTCGTTCATGTAGTCCAGATTTCCGGAATAGCCGGTCGCGATGACGGGCTTGCCGCAGAGGATGGCGTCCGACATCGTGAGGCCCCAGGACTCCGAGCGGTGCGTGCTGACGTACACGCCGCTCAGCCGGTAGAGAGCGCTGATGTATTCGAACGGCATCTGGAACGGGAGGAACAGGACCTGCGGGTGGGGCGACCAGGTCGGCACGTCCTGCGGCATCCCCTTGAGCACCAGCCGCGCCTTCGGCATGGCGGCGGCCACCTTCTTGAAGCTCTCGACCAGCGTCTGGACGTTCTTCCGGGGATGATTGCTGAGGGCGATGTTCAGGAAATAGACGTTGTCCTCGTCGTGATCGATCATCCGGCGGATGCCTTCGAGGGCGGTGGCGGAGCAGGTGAAGTCGCGCTCGGCCACATAGGGGATGTGAGTCACCTTCGGGTGGTACCGCGACAGGATCTGATGGCAATACCGCGAGCAGGTCCAGATTTCCTGGACGCGCGCCAGGTTGCGCTGCCAGTGGGGCGGCAGGACGTCCGCATGCGTTACGCAGCAGGAGATCACATAGCTGTCCTCGAGCGCGGGATGCAGGGCATAGACCGTCTCGTAGTTGCGCGGCGCATGGTGGACGATGACGACGTCGGCGTCGTCCTGGCTGCTGACCATCTCATAGCGCTCGCGCAGAGCGTCGATGTAGGCCGACGCGATGCGGGACTGGCTGGGATGGCGCGTCAAGGAATAACTGATCAGTGGTTTGCTCATGATGCCCCTCGTTGGGTTCTGGTCGTTTCAGCGAGCCGTTCCGGCCGCCTCGACCGCGGATGGCTCGAGACGCGGAGCAGCCGCGGCCGGGAACAGCTCGTCCAGCAGAAAATCGGCCGGCCGGCGGCTCAGCAGCCGGTCGAAAAACAGAGCGATCCCCGCGCTTCCGGCGGTGTAGTCGCAACTGATCTTCCAGAGATCGGCGCCGGGGAAGGCGATGCCTTCGCTCTCCTTGTCCAGGTGGAAGAGCATCACCCCTGAAGCCACGCTGCGGGCGGCCTCCCTGCACTCCTCCGCGTCGATCCCGTGCTGCGCCATGTCGACGAGGAATTCCCCCAGGCCGGCCAGGCCGAATCCGCGGTGGGGGAAGATGGCGTACTTGCGGATCGCGGCGCGCTTGATCCCCTGCAGGAGCTGCCGGTACCGTTCGTTGTCCGCCACGCGGCTGTAGCGGAGCAGGACGGCGCCGACGCCCGCGCTGCCATACCTCCAGTAGGGCACCACGGTGCGCAGCGGGCCGGTGCGGCTCGGCCAGAGCAATCCTTCTCCCAGGTCCACGGCCTGCGCGAGATCGAAATCCAGAGCCTCCTGCCCGACGCGAAGAAACTCCTCGTTGCCGGTCGCGAGGTACAGGTAGAGCAGGAAGAGGCTCACGCCGCTCGCGCCGTGGGCCAATCCGAAGAAGAGCTCTTCCGACGCAGCCCAGTGGCAGCCGTCGTCTCCGGGGATTCGCGTCTTCAGCAGCTCGCGGCCGGTGCGGACGGCCTCGTCCAGATATTCCAACTCGCCGAGCTCGTGATAGAACTTGAGCTGCGTCATGCCCCAACCGGCCAGGCCGTAGAACAGGTCATGGATCTGCGGGACCGGATGGTTGCGCCCCTTGTCGAGGATCTCCCGCGCCTGATCGACGAAGCCCAGCTCCAGGAGCACCCAGGCGATACCCGCCATGCCGCTGTAGAGGCCCGGCGCATAGGAGTCCGTCGTGATCTCTTTGCGGAGGATCCACTCGGTCAGCTCGGCCGGGACCTCGCCGGTGAGCCGGTGCAGGGCATAGACCGTGCCGCAGGCGCCGTAGGCGAGGCTCAGGGGATTGGTCGCGAACGATTTGGGATCACAAGGGAAGAGCCGGTCCTTGCGTTCCGGGGTCGCCTGGCGGAGCGTGTAGTGCACGATCCGGGATACCGCCTCGCGCAGCTTGTCGTCCGGCAGGCCGGCGTTCCTGCCCATCTGGGGCTCGCGCACGGGAGAGGGATGGGCGAGGATCTCCAGCACCGCGTCCGGCGCCGGACGCAGGGCGGGATCGCGGCTCATCAGCCCGTTCATCAGATCGATCAGACTCTCGGGGAAACCGTAGTCGTCGCCGATCGAGCGGATGAACCGGTGATGCATCAACGTATCGAGACCGAGGGCGGCGTGCATCGGCATGAGGTAGGCGAGCATCAGCGCGCCCAGTGAGAAATAGTCGTTCTCGAACTGCGGCAGGTCGCTCGAGAAGTGATCCGACGAAGCGAAGCCGGGGGTAAAAAGGTTGCTCATCGGATCGACGCCGAGCTGCGACGCCGCCTCGAAGTCCACCAGGCGGACCTCTCCGGTCTTCAAGATGATCACGTTCGTCGGCGACAGATCGCGGAAGACGACCTGGTGCCGGTGGAGGGTCTGCAGGATGACCGCCAGCTGCTCGAAGACGCGCCGGAGCTCGCTGTAGAACTCCGCGAAATGGGTCGGCGACGGCTGGGAGAACCGGGCCACGTTGTGCAGGATCGAGTGCTGGCGGAGCGTCATGCCGTCCAGGTACTCCTGCACGAAGAAGGTGTGCTCCCATTCCTGGAAGAAATCGATGGCGCGCGGACCGACCCCGGCCCCGTCGAGCAGCGTGAGCAGCCGGTATTCCCGGGCCAGGAGGTCCTTCGCCTCGGTGCCGCCGGTCGGGTCGACATTGGTCAGCGGGCGGGCCTCCTTGATAACGACCTTCTCACCCGTCGCCGTGTCGAGAGCCAGATACAGGCCCCCCGAGTTGGTGTGGCGCAGGGCCGCCTCGGGCCGGTACCTCCCGCCTTTGAGAGTATTCATCGCCGGCGCGGTGGAAGCCGTTTCGCTGGCGAACGGGTCCTTGGCCCAGGGCGGCAGATGGAACCAGGCCTGGCGGCGGTCGGGGACCTGCTCGCCTTCCGGCGAAAGCAGGTAGGGCACGCGATCGCCCTTGGCGGTCAGCGAGCTGCGCGGCGCGATCCCTCCATAGCGATAGAAGACGCACTTGCTGTCCTTGTATCTGCGGTCCGAAAGAATGTAGGGACCTTCATGACCGAGGGTGGCCTGATGCAGGAGCTCGATCAGATCGATGAAGTGATCGGTATCGAAGGGATAGACGGTCATGCACTTGCCGGCCCCGCCGCGGTGCCACCGCTTGCTGACCATGATCGACAGGATGGTCGGCGCGGCGCAGGTCTTGAATGTGACGTTTTCGCGGACCAGGACGGGGATGACGGTGCGAAAGAGATCGACCGCGTTCGGAGTGACCGCGGACAGGTGGATCTTCCATCCTTGATAGACAAGGCGCGCATCGGGAGGCATGCAGTGCAGCCAGACGCTCTCCCGCATCACCTTCCAGTCGTTCGGAAGGAGCTCGCGGAGATGGCGCTGGTAGCGGACCTCGTCGGTGGCGAAGAAATCGAGAGGCTCATAGAACTCGGGATGGGCCAGAGTGTAGGTGAACTTTTCGATGCTGGACATGATGCGCTCGCTGCCTCCAGGGGAAAGAGCAGGAGAGCGGCAAACGCACGCCGCTCTCCTGGCAAAGCGATTACCCGTTGTCGACGCAGCCGGCGTCCGGCACGAACACCGACGAGGAGCTGCAGCCGCTCGAGCTACAGGTGGACCAGCACATCTCGTCGTCGAGAGGGTCGGCGACGGACGTCAGGCTCTGGAGGGCGAGAACGTTTTCCATTTTCTTCTCCTTGCAGGGTTGATGACCGCCTCAGCAGCCATCGGGTTTAACGGTGTCGGCGCCCGACAGCTCCATGGTACGGATAGGCCGCGAGCCTGGAAGCGTCCTTCGTCTTCGCGTTTTGTCTGGGGGAACGGACCGACGCCGTTGCACTCGCGGCCAGCGAGATGGCGTTCCCGGCGATGTCCTGGAGGCGATACGGAAAACGCGGGGCTACAACCCGGCCTCTTCGAGATCTTCTGGCCCGAACAACTGGACGGTGTCAATCCGTTCGAAGTCGCGGTCGGCCGAGGCAAATGCCACGGTGCTGTGTTCGAGCGCGGTGGCGAGGAGGATCGAGTCGTTCGTCAGCAACCCATACCTGGTGCGCAGAGGAGCGGCGGTCGTGAGCAGCGCGAAACGCCTGTGAAGTGGTAGAGAAAGATGGTGGCGTCGATGAAGACCCTGGTTCCAGAGGGAACCTCCGACAACCGCTTTGCCCCCTCAGCTGTCAAAAAGGCCGTCCTCTTCGGCGAGCAACTCCCGGACCTGGCATGGCGGCAACGCGAGACTCCCCCAGGTCTCTGCCACAACTCCTCCCGGCCGGCGGACGGCGGCCTTGCTGTCGAGGTACTCAGCGAGAGCGTCGCACACCACGTCGGCGATTTGCCTGCCTTGGCGGCTGGCCTCGTAGCGTGTGCGGTCGTACAGGCTTTCGTCGAGAAGAGTGCTGAACTTCCTGCGCATAACATCATGACGATATCATGACGGGGTAGATCGTCGCAAGAGGATAGCGACGCCCTGACAAAAAAGCCGCCCCGTCACCGGGGCGGCTCAACTACCTATCGAACAATCCACGGCGCCCCGGAGGAGCGCCGCGGTGGGAGCGGGCTCAGAAGCGCATGCCCACGTCGAACGTGAACACCTTGCCCGTGTAGTCGCCGTTGTTGGCGTCGAGGAGGAGCGCACCCGGCAGGTAGTTCTGGAGGTCCTGCAGGATGAAGCTGTCGATGGTGTAGTCCTCCCAGAGGTAGGACAGGCCGAGCGAGAACTGCTTGTTGATCTTGTACTCCAGCTTGGCCAGGGCCGCGGTCAGCTCGGTGTCCTCATAGTTCGCGAAGTCCTGGGCCGCGGTCCGGGCCGGCAGGCCGGGACCCGGCGACGCCAGCGGCAGGCCGCCCCGGAAGGCGGTGAAGTCGGCGTTGCCGTTCGAGTCGGACCGCTGCACCGAAAGGTCGGCCGTCCAGCGCTCGGCGAAGGTGGTGGTCAGGCCGAGGCCCAACGTCGCCGTGCTCTCGTCGAACTTCACCTGCCAGTTGTCGAGCGGATTGGTCGAGGGCGTCGCGCCGGACTGCCGGGCCTTCTGGAAGCTCGTGCGGTCCGCCCACTGCCCGAAGAGGTAGAAGGTCAGCGCATCGCTCGGCACGAAGGCCGCCTCGGCGTTGTACTGATAGATCTCGTCGGAGATCAGACCGAACTGGCTCTTGTCGTAGTCCTCGGAGCGTCCGGTCACGCCGAAGGTGAAGTTCCACGTGTCGCTGGCGAACCACTGCGCCTGCGTGTTGTACTCGTCGTAGGTGCGCGCTGCCTCGTCATAGCGGCGCAGCGTGGGGATGTTGGTCGAAGCCTCGGGCTCGACGAAGGTGGCCTCGGCCGCATCGACGTCATAGCCGTCGATCGAGCGGTCGCCATGCTCGTAGCGCGCCCGCAGGGTCAGCCGGTCCAGCGGCCGGGTGTCGAAGGACGCCCGCAGGATGTTCTCGTCCGAGCTCTCCACCTCACGGAACTCGCGGTCCCAGAGCTGGAGGCCGTAGGAGAAGGCGAGACGGCTCCTGGTGCCGATGTCCCAACCGAGCTCGGCGCTGGCGTCCTGCCGCGTGTAGGCATACGGCACCGAGATGCGCGCGATGGGTTCCCAAACCGCGTGGAAGCGGACGTAGCCGGGGAACTCGATGCGCTTCGACTTGTTGTCGTAGTCGTAGTAGCGGTAGCGGAACGTCAGATCCAGATTGTCGCCCAGATCCCTGCCCGCCTGCGCCGTGAAGTTCGTCACGTCGACCTTGTTGTCGGCGTTGCGCGCCGGCAGGTTCGCCGGGTTCGTCGGATCGAAGGTCGAGCCGTTGGAGGCGATCCCCACGATCGAGTTGTTCAGGGTGTAGGGGAGCAGCGGATCGTCCTGCTTCATCTCTATGTAGGCCGCGCTGCCGTTGACGAACCACGACGAGCCGAAGCGGGTGCGCCCGCTCACGAAGAGCTGGCTCGCCTTGTTGTCCGGCGGCAGGTCGGCGATGCCGAGAGCCGAGCCGTTCACCGAGGAGGTGGTGGGCGCCGAGTAGGCCCCAGGGTCGGTCGAGCTGGTGAACCGGAACGGGTTGTCCCAGATCAACGTGGGAGTGTCGTTCTTGAAGTTGGACATACGGTAGCCGAAGCGCAGGCCGCCTCTGTCGCCGTTCCACTCGCCGGAGAGCTCGGCGTCACGGGTCGTGTAGTTGATCGGCTCCGGGAGCTCGGTGACATTGTTGAAGCCGAAGGTGGCGCCGAACGGCCGGGTACCGTCCCGCTTCTCCTGGAAGAGCTCGAGGCCCCAGTCGAACGCGGCCATCCGGCCGAGATCGGCACGGACGAGAAGCCGCTTGCGCTGCAGCCTCGGGTCCACCTCGTTGGCGGTGGCCAGGTACGGAGCGAGCAGGTTGCGGAGGAATGGGAAGGTGAGCCGGCTCTGGTTGGCCGTGATCGCGTTCTGGAGCGCCAGCTGCGTGGCGTCCGGGATCTCGTAGCGGCCGTCGCCGGTGCGGGTGAACAGCATGTGGCCGTTGTTGCCGAAGCGGTGGACGATCAGGTTGTAGTCGACGAGGAGGCTGTAGCGGCCGACCGCGCCGTACCCGAAGGTGTAGCGGCCGTCCTCGCGGCCGATCCGCGTGCCATTGAGGTCGAGGTACCGCTCGCCGTCACCGCTCGCGCCGGTGACTCTCAGGAAGCCGAGGGGGCCGTCGTCGAAGTCGCGGTACTCGACGAACTTGGCCGAGTCGGTGTCGTTGCTGACGCTTTCGTAACCGAGGACCAGGGGGTCGACCGTGAAGGAGAACCCCTTCGCCTCACCTTGTGCCGCCTCCTGGGCCGCAAGCGGCGCCAGGCTCGCCCAGAGGATCGCTCCGGCAGCCAGGGCGGTGATTCGAGTGATGCGCATGGCGTCCTCCTAATGACCCAGATACGGGGCCGACGGATCGTTGCTGCCGTGGACCAGGTTGTGGCAGTCGGCGCACGCACGGTTGAACAGCCGGTTGCTGCTCAGCGAAGGATCCTCGAGCGTGGGCACGCGCAGACCGTCATAGAGCGTACCGGGGTGACGGGTGTTGGAATGGCACTGCTGGCAGAGGAACGGGACCGAAGTCTTCTGCAGCTTGATGTGGTTCGAGCCGTGCGGCACGTGGCAGTTGAGGCAGTTCTCGCGCACCGGCGGGTGCTCCCAGAGGAACGGACCGCGCTTCTCGGTGTGGCAGGTGTAGCACTGCTCGTTGACCGACACCGCCTTGATCATCTTCGGCGTCTGGCTGCCATGCGGGTTGTGGCAATCGGAGCAGCTCATCTCGCCCTCGCGGATAGGATGGTGCGACGACTTCCACATCTCGGCCCGTACGTCCTTGTGGCAGGTCAGGCAGGCCTCGGTCGTGTTCTTGGCTTTGAGCTGGTTGTCCTCGGACTTGAAGGCGTGGATGCTGTGGCAGTCGGTGCACGCGACGCCGCGCTTCTCGTGCGTGCCACCGTGCCAGAAGAACTGCTGCCTTCCGTCGTGGCAGCTCAGACATATGGCGGACTGTTGCTTCTTGCTCAGTTTCGTGATGCTCGGCCGCAGCGCCGGGTCGTCCGGGTTTTCGGCGTGCGCCGCTCCCGGCCCGTGGCAGCTCTCACATCCTTGCGACGCCTTGCTTGCGAAGACCTCTTTACCGTGAGGCGTCGTCGCCAGATGGTCGCCGATGTCGCTGTGGCAGGTAACGCAGGTGTCGCTCCCTGCGTAGCCCTGCGGTGTGGCCGGCGGGGCGGCCGCCGGTTCCGAGGGGTGCTCTTGCGGTGTGGCGAATCCGAAGCCCGTGAGGGCCAGGACCGCCAACGCGCAGAGCGGAAGTAGAAGTAGGAGTCGGTGGGACCTCATTTGGATCTCTCCTCCCGTCTCTGTCGGCTTTCTCCAAGTGGAGAGCTGATAGCCGGGTTGTGAACCTGCGCGTAGTTTAGGAAGGGCGTCTTGAATCTGGACACGGCCGCTCGGACGGTCTTCCCATTCCGGACGGGTGGTTGCCTGCCCACCCTCCGGGGTAGGCACCCGTGCCGGGCCTGCGCTGATTTATCCAGGACAGTCTCAACTACTGGGTCGATGCCGGCGACCCCCTGCGGGGTGGGGACGCCTCCACTCCCGCAGGGTGGGGCAGGCCCACCCTTTCAGGTGGGGGGAGGGTGGGTTGGCCGCCGCTATCCTTTAGGGTAGTCTGGAAAAACCACCTGTCGGGGCGTTCCTTGCTCCGGAGTGGGCGTGTTCAGATGCGCGCCGAGGAAACCGAACCTGAAAAAGGAGAGCAGCCATGAAAACGTTCGGCTTTACCCTGTCAGTCCTCGCAACCGTCTTCCTGCTGGCCGCCTTCTACTCCGGCCCCGCGGCCAAGGCCCAGGCCGCGAAGGTTCTGGACGGCAAACAGATCTTCCTCGCCCAGAAGTGCAATACGTGCCACTCAGTCTCCACCGAGGGCATCACGCCGACCATGAAGTCGTCGAAGGCGCCTGACCTGGTGAACATCAAGGCGGATGCCAAGGAGTTGAACAGCTATCTGCGCAAGACTGCCGACATCAACGGCAAGAAGCACATGAAGCAGTTCACCGGCAGCGATGAGGAGCTCGGCGCCCTGATCGCCTGGATCCAGAAGCAGAAGAAGTAGTTGCCCTTTCTCGCAAGAGCCGTCCACCCGCCTCGCCAACCCGGGGGACGGCTCTCTTTGCGTGAGGAGACGGAGGTCTGCCATGTGGAGGAGCTTCTTCATCGCCCTCACCCGGAATGCGGTGAGCCTGCTCGGCGCCGCGATCGTGACCGCGTCGGGCTTTCTGATCGTCACGCTCTTCCTGCTGGACCTGTTGGGGTTCAAGGGGAGCCCCTACCTCGGGATCATCGCCTTCCTGATCCTCCCGGCGATCTTCATCCTGGGCCTCCTCCTGATCCCGATCGGGATCGCCTGGCAGCGGCGCCGGGACCGCAGGGCGGAGCTGCGCGGCGAAGCTCCGCCGGCCTTCCCCGTCCTCGACTTGAATGACCGCCGGACGCGCAGGCGTGCTCTTGCCTTCGTCATCCTGACCCTGGTCAACGCGGTCATCCTCTCGGCAGCCACCTACAAAGGGGTCGAGACGATGGATTCGACCACGTTCTGCGGTAAGACCTGCCACAGCGTCATGCAGCCCGAGGACACCGCCCACGCGCGGGGCGCGCACGCCAGCGTCGCCTGCGTCGACTGTCACATCGGTCCGGGCGCCGGCTGGTTCGTCAAGTCCAAGCTCTCGGGCACCTGGCAGGTGATCGCGGTGACCTTCGATCTCTATCCGCGCCCGATCCCGACGCCGGTGCACAGCCTGCGGCCGGCCCGCGAGACCTGCCAGCAGTGCCACTGGCCGTCGAAGTTCGTGGGCGACCGCCTCAAGGTGATCGACGGGTTCAACGACGACGAGGCCAATACCCCGGCCAAGACGGTCCTCCTGGTGCGGGTCGGCGGACGGCAGGGGAGCGCCTCGCAGGGGATCCACTGGCACGTCGACCCGGGCGTCGCCATCCGCTATCTGTCGGACGAGTCCCGCGAGACGATCTATCAGGTCGAGATGCGGACGCCCGACGGCAAGGTGACGCGGTTCACGAGCAAAGCGCAGAAGCCGGCGGCGGGCGCGGTGTGGCGGACCATGGATTGCGTCGATTGCCACAACCGGCCGAGCCATACCTTCCAGCCTCCCGAGAAGGAGGTCGACGCGGCGATCGCCGCCGGACGCATCGATCGCGCCCTGCCGTTCGTTCACCGCGAAGGGGTGCGGCTGCTCAAGGCCGCGTATCCGTCGCACGCCGCGGCGGACCGCGAGATCGCGGACGGGCTGCGGGCTTTCTACGCCAAGCAATATCCGCAGGTCGCCATGCAGAAGTCTGCCGCGATCGGCAACGCAGCGGCGGCGCTCTCGTCGGCCTATCGCGCCAATGTCTTCCCGTCGATGAAGATCGGGTGGGGGACCTATCCGAACCATATCGGCCATGAGAGCTCCCCAGGCTGCTTCCGGTGCCACGACGAAGAGCATGCGGCACCGGACGGGCGGAAGATCTCGCAGGACTGCTCGACCTGCCACTCCCTGCTGGCCATGGGCGAGGAAGACCCGCAGATCCTGCACAGCCTGGAGCAGTGAGGCGAATCCATGCGCGCTATGCGAACCATGGTGCCCTCGATCCGGCGGGCCGCCCCGGGATGGGTGCTTCTGTTGGGATGTGCCATGGCTGGGGTCGCCGCCGCGCCGGCCCCCGCCCAGGTGCCCGTCTGCACCGACTGCCACGACGTCGATCCAGCGGCTTTCGAGAAGACGGTCCACGGCGCCGCGGGGATCGCGTGCACCGACTGCCACACCGGCGCGGCCGTGTCGCACGAGGACAAGGGTGTGCCTCCCGTCGATTGCGCCTCCTGCCATCAGGACGTGGTCGACGAGTTGAAGACCTCTCCCCACGGCCAAGGCGCGTTCACCAGGATCTCCGGCAAGCCTGCCTGCCAGACCTGCCACGGCCCGGTCCACCAGCTGGTGAGACGCGACGATCCGGCCTCGCAGGTGAACCGGCGGCAGGTGCCGGACACCTGCGGCGCGTGCCACGCGGGCGTCGACAAGGCGTTCAAGGCGAGCGTCCACGGAGAGGCCGCGGCGCACGGCGTCAAGGAGGCGCCGGTGTGCACCGACTGCCACGGCGAGCACCGGATCCTCGCGGTGACAGACCCCGGCTCGCCGGTCTTCGCCACCAATCTGCCGACCATGACCTGCGGCCGCTGCCACGGCGACCTGCGCGTCACCGAGAAGTTCAACCTGCCGAAGAATGTGGTCCCGTCCTTCGAGGACAGCTTCCACGGCCTCTCGTCACGGGCGGGCAACAAAACGGTGGCCAACTGCGCCTCCTGTCACGGCGTGCACCTGATCCTGCCGTCGGCCGATCCGCGCTCGACGGTCAACAAGGCCAACCTGGCGAAGACCTGCGGCAAGTGCCACCCCGGCGCCGGGACCCGCTTTGCCATCGGCCCGGTCCACTTCCTGAGGACCGAGGAGAAACAGACCGCGGTGTTCTGGATCCGCCGGATCTATCTCTGGCTGATCTGGAGCGTCATCGGCGGCATGGTCCTCCACAACCTGCTCGACCTGCGGCGCAAGGTGCTCTCACCCGTGCAGCGGCCGATGATCCCGGTGAAAGAGCGGCCGCCGCGCATGAGCCGGGGCTTCCGCGTCGCGCACGGCCTGGTGATGACCAGCTTCATCGTCCTCGCCTACAGCGGCTTCGCGCTGACCTATCCGGGAGCCTGGTGGGCCGAGCCGCTGGTGCACTGGGAGGAGACGATCGCCCTGCGCGGCTGGGTCCACCGCGTGGCGGCCGTAGTCCTGGTCCTCTCGCTCGGCGTCCATGTCGTGCATCTCGTGATCAGTCGCCGTGCGCGCGCCTGCATGCGGCGCATGTGGCCGACCCTGGAGGATTGGCACGAATTCGTCGAGCGCATGAAGTGGTATCTCGGCAGGAGGAAGGACATGCCGGTCTCCGGCGTCCTGGGCTATCCCGAGAAGGCCGAGTACCTGGCCTTGATCTGGGGGCTCCTGGTGATGGCCCTGACCGGTTTCCTGCTCTGGTTCGAGAACTTCACCCTGCACTGGTTCCCCAAGTGGGTGATCGACGTCTCGACGACCGTTCACTTTTATGAAGCCGTGCTGGCGACCCTCGCCATTCTGGTCTGGCACTTCTACTTCGTGTGGCTGAACGGCAAGGAGGCCCCGGGAAGGCTGCTGGAGCGGAGGGAGTCGGTGGTGGAGGCCCTCACCCCCGGCCCCTCTCCCGCGAGCGGGAGAGGGGAGCAGGGAAGCCAGGAACCTTCCAGCACCGAATAAACCCTCTAACTCACACCCCTCTCCCGCTCGCGGGAGAGGGGCCGGGGGTGAGGGCCTACGGCTGCTGCACCACCTTCACATCATCCACCCCCGCCTCCACCAGGCTGGCCGTGCTCGCGTCCGCGGCTTCGATGCGGAGGCCGGTGACCAGGTCGTTGACGCCGCTGACCGTGGTGCCGAGCTGCTTGGCGCCGTTCGAGGTCGTCGCTTCCGGATCGCCCCGCTCCCACAGGCCGGTGGTCGCCGTATCGGTACCGAGGGGACGATCCGGGGACGGTGATGTCCGGCTTGAGGCGTCCGTCGGCCGTCGGGCCGCAGCTGCTGAACGAGGCCATGGAGTCGGCGCTCGTGCCGCGCAGCGTGGCGCCCACCGCGACGCCGTCCTTGGCCGTCGACGGGCTGCCCACCGAGCCGGTGCCGGGCCCCGCGTTGCCGGCGGCGAAGAAGATCAGGAACGCTCCTTGGAGGGAGAGCGGGCATGAAGCTCGACGGCAAAGTGGCTCCGGTGACCGGTGGCGGCTCGGGGATCGACGCGGCCGCGGCGAAGCTCTTCGCCGCCGAAGGCGCCAAGGGCAACGTTACGGAATCAAGGTTGGCAGTAAAGGTCGCGTCGCCGTTCCAGGTCTGCCTTGACGGCGCGTTTGAACTCCTCGCTGCCGGGCGGTTCTCTCAAGGACCGGCAGTAGGCCTCGACGTCGACCGACTCGACGCGGACGCGGATCGTCTTGAACAGCCGCGGCAGGAACTGGCCGGGGATCTGGACGTGGTGCAGGCCGCCGCTGTAGGCAAGGAGCATGCGGCCGCTGCCCACGACTTGCAGGATGTCGGCGATGCCGCCGCGAACGGTCATGGGCCGGCCCTCGAGGTCCAGGCCGGTGGCACGCTTCATCCGGCCTTCCGGGGCGAGCAGGACCATGCTGTCGGGGCCGATGCTGGAAAGGAACTGCTGCCAGGTGTGATCGCGCTCGCGGCTGACCGTGACGACGCTGCCGGCCAGGAAGCCGAAGAACCTCCCCACGAGCGGGCGCTGCATGGTCTTCGCGGCCGACGGCAGCACGCCGTGCCTGGCCAGGCGGTGGAGGAGGCGGTTCGGCGGGACGGCGACGAAGAGCCAGTCGTAGAGGCTGGTGTGATTGAGCAGCGCGACGACGCGGACGTCACTCCAGGGATCGTCCACCGGCTCGCCGACCCAGTGGACCTCGATGCGGAAGAAGGCCCGGCTCAGTCCCTTGGCGCAAACCAGCACGAGGTAGCTCAGGTGCTGCCGCCATCCCGCCGCCGAAGGCTCCCCATCCGCGCCGGCTCGCGCCGGCTCCCGGCGCTGCGGCGGTGGGCCGGCGACACTGCCCGAGACGTTGCTTCGCTCGCTGTGCATAAATCTATTGAATCGATGAGCCGCGCAGCAGAGACTTGACATTCTCGCGTCATCGGTGGATTGTTGTCAAGGCACGAGCGCGGCTCGGGAGCCGGGCGGCCCGTCCTTGCATAACGATCGAGAACCCTTTAAACTGAATAACGCTCAAGAAGGTGGACATTACCGCCTGGCGAGTGCTCGATCGGAACGGTATCCCTGCCAGCGGGACGGAGTCGTGGTCATGAGCGATGACGCCGCGATCAGTGAGTTGCCGGAGGACTTGAGGCCGTACGCGGCCAGGATGAGCTTCGAGTCCACGGTATCGCGCCGGCTGGTACACCGGGATTTCATCGACCACGTCTTCTTGACGGACATCCTGCGCCTGGAGGAGGGGCGATTCCTCTGCGGTGCGCGCATACCCCAGTCGCACGGCTACTTCAATGAGGGCGGGGGGCCTCACGTCTACAGCAGCATCCTGCTCAGCGCCGAGATGGGGCGCCAGGCCGGCATTGCGATCTCTCATCAGTTCCTGGGCGTTTCGACCTCCCTCTGCTATATCCTGCGCCATCTGTCGTGCACGCTGGAGAGCCCGGGCCTGAGCCTGGTGACGAGTGCGCAGATGGCCAATGTCGTGATGGAGATCCGCTTGCGCGACTGCTGCTACCGGCGCACGGGAGAGCTGACGGGCCTGGTCATGGAGTGCGTCAGCTACCGGGCCGGCGAGCGGGTGCAGCACGCCTCCGGCGAGTGGATCTTCATACCGAGGAAGATCTACGAGAAGCTCCGGAGACCGGCGCCGGAGGGCCGCGGGAGGAGCAGCTTGCCGCAGCGTCCGGAGCGCATCGAGCCCAGCGTGGTGGGGCGCAGCCGGCTCGAAAACATCGTGATCTCCGCCCTCCGCGCGCGCGGGGAGGGCGTCGTCGAAGCCGATCTCATCGTCGATCCCAACCATCCCTACTTCTTCGAGCATACGCTCGACCACGTCTCCGGCATGCTGCTGCTCGAGGGCTGCAACCAGACCGGGACAGCGCTGGCGGGGAGCTGCTGCGGCTGGGCGCCCCGGGAGATCGTCTGTAAGGAGTTCGGAGCCCGGTTCCACCAGTTCGCCGAGCTCGCGACCCCGGTCAAGCTCGAGGCCCGGTTGAAGACGGCCGGCCGTGCTCCTGGCGCGAGCAACACTCTCGCGCTGAGCATCGAGGCGAAGCAGGAAGGATGTCTGCTGGCGGAGCTCTCTCTGGAGATGGCGACCGCGGCCGCCTTCGAGCCGGCTGCCGGCGTCGACGAGGTCCGCGTGGCGGCTGGTGGCCGCAGGTGAGCACCCAAGGCCCGAACGGCGGGCCGGCGCCGGGCAAGGTCGTCGCGGTCGTCGGCGGTGGCATCTCAGGCATCGCCGTTTCGTATTGGCTCCGCCGCCGCGGTATTGCCTCGGAGATCCTGGAGCAGTCCGATCGTCTCGGAGGACGGATCGGATCCTGCAGGCTGGGCGAGCGCCTGCTCGATTTCGGAGGCAAGAACATCGGGCGCCGCTACCACCGGTTCCGCGAGTTCACCGCCGCCTGCGGAGACAATCCCTACGAGTACTTCGGGATCAACTCGTCGCAGGTGCGCGACGGCAGGATCGTGACGTTCGACAGCCGGCGCCGATGGGCGAGCCTGCTCGACCTTGCGCGTCGCTGCCGGCGGCGCGACCTTTTCCGCTTCGGCCGGATGTGTCTCGCCGTCAAACGGGACGAGGAGAACGGCTATCTCGGATCGTCCTACTTCGGTGCGCTCGCCGAGCGCTTCGACGATCCGCCGGCAGGGAGCTACTTCGGCGACGAGCTCTGCCGCCGGCTCGTCCGCCCGATGAGCGTCCGCATGAACGGCGCCGAGCCCGACGAGATCTACCTCGGCAACTTCGGGAGCAATCTCCGGATGGTGCTCGACAGCTACGACCAGCTCACCTTGGGTATGCAGCGGGTTCTCGAGCAGTTCGAGCAGACGGCTACGATCCACCTGGGTACGCGGGTCGAGTCTCTGGCCCTGGGGGCCGGCCGGGTGGCGGGATTGCGCGTCACGGGCCAGACGGGTGGTGCCGAGGAGCGCTTCTATGACGGTGTCGTGCTCGCGACGCCCGCGGCGGCGAGCGCAGGGATCGCGGCTCCCGCCGCCCGCCGCCTGGCCGAGCTGCTGGGCCGCGTTCACTACTTCCCGGTGGCGCTCATTCTGGCCGAGTACGCGCGGGACATCTTCACGCCGCAGGTACGCGCCCTGGTGTTCGACGAGGACGAGCCGCTCAGCAATGCCGGCAGCTACGGGATCCACGACCTGAACATCGTCCGCTATACCTTCAGCGGCCGGACGGCGCGGTCGTATCTCCGCGGCGAGGTGGACATGGAGTCTCTTCTCCGCTTGGGCGAAGAGAGGCTCAACCGGCATATCCCCGTCGACGCCCGGGAACGCCTGAGCTTCGTCGGCCGCCATTTCGAGCTGGGCCTTTGCGCCTATACACGGCATTACGAGCGGTTTGCCGGCGAGCTGCAAACGGCGCTTCGCGCTCTCCCCGGGCTCTATCTCTCAGGCGACTACCTCTGCGGTGCCTCGATCGAGGCCTGCTTCCGAGCCTCCGAGAAGTGCGCTGCGACGGTAGCCGCCGACCTTGCCGGATGAGGAACGTGAGGTATCATCCCTCTGCATGATCATCGCCCTGGCGTGGTGCCCCTCTCCCGCTCCGCGGGGGAGGGGTCAGGGGAGGGGGCTCACGCGCGCCGCAGAGGCACGCCGGTCTTCGCGGCCTCGCGGAGCATGGGGTCGGGCTTCAGGCCGAAGCCGTCGGCCATGCGCGGGAAATAGTTGAAGATGCAGATCAGGTGCGCCACCTCGAGCAGGCCCTGTTCGTCGAAGCCGAGGTCGCGGAGCGGCTGCCAGTCCGCGGCGGTCATCTCCCGTGGGGTCAGGGTCAATTTTTCGGAGACCGTGCAGAGGGCGCGCTGCCGCGGGGTCAGGTGGGACAGCTCGCGCCAGCGGCGCCGCTTGATGGCCTCGACGAGGGCCGGATCGTTGTTCTCGACACGCAGAAACTCTGCGTGAGATTCCGTTCAGTACTCGCAGTCCTGCGCCGCCGAGGCGACGGCGGCCACCATCTCGCGCTCGTCGCGGGTGAGCGCCCCCGGCGCGAACATGACCTCGGCGAAGAAGCCGCGCATGGCCAGGCCGAGCCGCTCGTGCGCGGAGAGCAGCTTCGACATGCCGCCGACGAACCCGAAGTCGTAGGGGGATTTCAGCCCGGGCGTCGCATGCGCCCGCATCTCCTCGTCGCTGGGCAGGGTGATGAAGGGTTGCTGCTCGTCGGACATGGGTTCTCCTTCGGTGCCTCAGCCTTTTTCCTTGGCTTTCTCTGCGGCCGCCGCGGGGTTGCGGCAGGTTGGGATCTGGAAGTTCGTGGTCATGGTGTAGTGGACGGCGATGGGCTTCTCCTCAAAGATGGCTGGCTTGAAACGCCAGGTCCGCAACGCTTCCAGCTCCGCGAGAGTCAGAATGGGAGTGGGGCTGGAGGTCAGAGAAGGAGACACGAGATATCCTTCCTGATCGACGATGGTCTCGATGACGACGACGCCCTGGATACAAGCCGTTTTGAGGGCGGAGGGATAGCCGGGCGGGTTCCCTTTGACCTTCTCCGGGCGCTCGACACGCTGCCCGGTCTCTGGATTGGTCCCTGCGCGGGTCACGCGGTCAGGCGTGTTGGAGAGTCCCTCGTTCTCGGCGGCCTTCAGGAGCGCCTCGCCGGTCGCCCCATACGCCGCCAGGTTGGCGTCGGTGAGCTCGGGGTTCATCACGCGGGCGGAGTGCCAATCCCACAGGGCCTCCCGCATCTCATTCTGTCCCGCGGAGGCGAGGGCACGGATCAGGAGCGTGTGCCCCACGAGCGGCCCGGTGTCCGGACCGCTCTCGATGCGTTGCAGCATCTCGGTAATGAGCGTCTCGGAAATGTCCTGGGCCTTCTTGGAGTCGCCGGCGCGGAGCTGTTCCTCGGCGAGCGCGATTCGCTGCTCCCAGTCTTCGCCGACACCGGGCCGCTCCTGGCCGACAATCTGCGGCTTCTGGCCCCAGGCTCTACCAGCGAGGAGAGCGAGGACTGCACAGAGGACAATGCTCCGGAGGCATGTGCTGAGCGGGGTCTCTTTCTGCATGACCTGGATTGTAGCAAGCTAGGGCGATGGCTCCGATAGAGTAGAGTCGTGGACAGGTACCTGGTCAACGAGATCTTCTACAGCTTGCAGGGCGAAGGAGTGCGCGCCGGAGCCCACTGCGCCACGGTCTCGAGCACCCGCTCCTGCTCCGCCGGACCAAAGGGAAGGACCTCGAAGTCCTGTTCGGCGTGGCGATCTGCCATGAGGGCTGGCGCTATCCCGAGACGGTGCGCTGGGCGGCGGTGCGGGGTGCCATGATGATGCGCAGCATCGAGAACACGATCTGCTTCGGCCGCGTCAACTACGCTCTGCGCTTCCAGGAAGCGGCAACGAGCCTGTCGACCCGTCCGGCCGGTGCCAGGCGTACCTGCCCTATGGTGAGGAAGGGGGCTTCGTCGCTGGGCAGGGTGATGAAGGGTTGCTGCTCGTCAGACATGAGATCCTCCTTCCACGCGAATCAGACCGGGCAGGAAACGCCGAGCGCATTGAGCCGATAGCGGATCAGGTCCTGGATCTGGCGCGCGCAGTCGAGAAAGGAATCGAGACCCTCTCCGTGAGGATCGCCGAGATCGGCATCCGGGTGCAAGCGGTAGGATTTCGATTGCGCTGCAGGAAACAGATCGATGAGCTGTCGCCGCTGCTCCTCGGTCATACAGAAGATGGCCTCGGCTTTCTGGGCGATGCGCTGGGTGAGATTGTGAGACCGGTGCTCGCGGACGGTCAATCCGAGCCTTCCCAAAGCCTGCGCCGCTTCGACGGCGAGGGGCTCGCCCGGATGAGCGGTCAAGCCGGCGCTCACGGCCTTGATGCCGAGCCGGTCCAGCGCGTCGAGCGGCATGCCGAGCCGGCTGGCGATCTCCTGGTTGCAGATCGCCTGGGCCATGGGGGAGCGGACCGTGTTGCCGTGGCAGACGAAGACGAACAACCGGCGGAGGGCTTCGAGAAGATCCGGGCGCACCAGGTGGCACGCGTGCCCGCCGATCAGCATCCAGACGTCTGTCGAGACGTCCAGGCCACGGGATTCCACGAAGCGCGAGTCCATCCGGACGCGAAATTCGGCACCGCAAGCGATGCGAGCGTCGACCGTCGAGCCCGTGCGTTCGAGCCGCCGGACCATCCCGGGGATCACGGTACAGTTGCCGAGCAGGGCCGGCTGCACCGAGGAGACGAGGATGTCTCCGGCGCGAATGCCGAGGCAGACTTCCGATCCGACCGGAACCTGGGCCGGCGGCGTCTCGAGAAGGATGGAGGTTCCGGCGAGCTGGCAGACCATGGTGCCTTCCTGCTCGCGCAGATCGATCACGGTCGCGTCGAAAAGGTTATCGAAACCGGCCTGCGGCGCAAGCACCGCTCGCGGAGGAGCGGGCACCACGTCGAGCGGCAGCCCTTCTGCGACGATCCTTCCCTGCTCCAGGACGATCGCGCGGTCCCCCATGGCGAGGACCTCGCCATGGTCATGCGTGACGTAGAGGATCGGAATCCGGCGCGTCTCGTTCCAGCGCTGCAGGTCCTCGATGATCCGGGCCTTGGTCCGCGGATCCAGAGAGGACAGGGGCTCGTCCAGGAGCAGGACCGAGGGCTCGGTGACCAGCGAACGGGCCAGCGCGACCCGTTGTTGCTCACCGCCGGAGATCTCCCGCGGCGACCGTTCGCAGAGATGCGCGATCTGGAAGGACTCGAGAATCTCGCGCATCCGGCGCTTCCGCTCGGGCTCGTCGAGGCGGCGGAGCCCGTACATCACATTGTCCTGGACGGAGAGATGGGGAAAGAGCGCCAGGTCCTGAAAGACGAAGGCGACGTTGCGCCGGGCCGGTTCGAGGCGGATCCCCCGCTTCGCATCGAAGAGCACCCGGTCACCGACGGTGATGCGGCCTTCCTCGGGATTGCTCAAGCCCGCGACGCAGCGCAGCAGAGTCGTCTTGCCTGCGCCGGAATGACCGACCATGACCGTCACACCGGGCGCCGCGGAGAACGTGGCCTCGAGCTGGAACCGGCCCGATCGCCCGGAGGAGCCGCGCGTCCGCAGTTGGACGTGAAGATCGCCGGATGAGCTCACGTTTCATTCCCCTGTGTGCCCGGTACGCCCGCGAGGCTCTCGTTCCTGGTGAGCCGGTTGAATAGCCTGGAGAGTGTGACCGCGACCGCGGCGAGAAGAACCAGAAGGAATGCCACGGGCAGCGCTTCGACCAGGCCGTTCGATTCGAACCGCACCCACAGATAGATCGGCAGAGTATGGGGATTGTAGGCGACGATCATCGTGGCGCCGAACTCGCCGAGGGCGCGGATCCATGCGAGCGTAATGCCCGCAGCAATGCCGGGCCAGGCGAGCGGCAGCGAGATCCGCCGGAAGATCTGCCATTGGGAATCGCCCAGTGTCGCGGCTGCCATCTCCAACTTGGCATCGACGCCGGCGAATGCCACGAGCGAGGAAACGACGACGAAAGGAGAGGCCACATAGAGCTGAGCCAGAACGATTCCTGCCGGATTGCCGGTGAGGGCGATGTTCCAGGCCGCCAGAGGACCGCCGATCGTCCCGTAGGGCCCGAAGGTCTGCAACAGGAGGATTCCTCCCGCGAGGCCCGGAACGACCATCGGCAGGAAGACGAGACCGATCAACAACTGCTTGAAACGGAGGTGGCCGCGCGCGAGCACATAACCGAGCGGAACGCCAAGGAGCGTCATGATCGCGACCGCGATCGAGGACGTCATGGCGGAGATACGGAGCGCATCGCCGGCTCTCGGGTCTCGCAAGGACTCCATCCAGTGAGACCAGTCGGCGTGGATCAGCAGGTTGGCGATCGGCAGCACGAGGTTGAGCAGGAGCAGGCCACCGATCGCGCCGAAGATCAGAAACGCCGGTCTGGGTCGCTGCATCATGGCGTGTAGGCCCCCGAGCAGAGGCTCCGGAGATCTGGCGGGATCTGCTCGCGGTTCCCTCCGACCTGATGCTCCACGGCTCCGAATCCAAACTTCCCCAGGAGGTTCTGCGAGGTGAGAAGGAAGCGCACGAAGGCCGCGGCAGCTTTGGAATCTTGCACCGTCTTCGGAATCGTAACGGTGAAGAGGATCGGGGCGCCGCTGGCATGCTCACCCGTCGGAGTCGTATAGGTGGCTTGTGCGTAGAAGTCGGAAAACCGGGAGTCGCCCAGATTGATTTGAGGTGGAAAGGTGACAAAGGGCAGGTGATGGGCGACGATCTCATGCTTGTAGAAGATCCCGGCGTCGAACTGTCCGGACTCGACGCGGGCGAACAGCGAGACTTCCGGTAATACCTGGGCCGGGTTCAACGGATCACCCAGGAAGCGGGGAATTTCCGGCCGATGGTAATACTTCCCGGCGAGGCTGAAGAGGAAGAGAGTCCGGTATCCCTTCGGATCGATCGTCGGGTCACCTCGCCCGAAGCGCAAGCCGGGCTTCTCGAGCACCTCGTACCATGGAGTCCGGCCGGACGACGCCGCTTCGAAATCGGCCACGAAACGGCTCTTCGGATTGTAGGCGAGCACGAGCTGCGAGGATGCGAGGATGACGAACCATGTCACGAGGTCCCCGTTCTTGCCGCCCATCAACACGCTCTCATTCACCGACGGATCGGCGCTGACGAAGACGTCCGGGCTCCTCAGACGATCGTGGATGAGGCGCGCGGCGCCGAGCGACCCGTGCGCCTCGCCCTTGTATTCATAGCCCGTCGCTTTGGAGAATGCGGGACCCACGCCGTCTTCCATGACGGTCGCGAGAGATCCCGCGTAAAGGACGGAAACCGAGTGGTTCTGGGAAGCGTCCGTGCACGCGGCAAGGAGGGTTGCAGCGGCGAAGAGGGCGAACGCGCCCAGGCGCCCGACCGGCATACCTCGGGTGATCGGCAAGAAGAGCGCCGTCAGGAGCTGTTGGAGCGCATTCTGGCTCACCTTGGCTAGTCCCTCTACAGGTTCAGGACCTGCGACATCAAGCGAGGCGACGAGATTCTACGTCTGGCGGGCCTGCTTGTCGATGACGTCCCCCGGCCCTCGAGGGGATTCATGCTAGGCTGGGAAGAGGGCATGGGCTGTGAGATCGACCACGTCTTCGTCTGTTCTTCGCCCGGCGCGCCCGAGGCGGACCTCCTCGTCGCACTCGGCCTGTCGGAGGGCAGCCCCAACCGCCACTCTGGCCAGGGCACAGCCAACCGGCGTTTCTTCTTCGACAACGCCATGTTGGAGCTCCTCTGGATCGCCGCTGGATCGCTGCTCCCGCGGAGGCGCGGTCGGCACCGGCACAGGGCCTCTGTCTCTGGGAGCGGTGGTCGCAGCGGGCGGCGGGCGCCTGTCCGTTCGGCGTCTGCCTGCGGCCGGCCGCCGAGACTCCCGAGGCGCTTCCCCCGTTTCCGTGCCTGGGAGTGCCGGTCCGGCTACTCGCCGGTCGCGTTGCCGGTGGCCTGCAACGCCTCCGTGGTGACCGAGCCTCTGCTCTTCTATGCACCGGCCCACCGCCGGACCGGGTGGGAGCCTCGCGAGCACCGGATCGGCGTTCGGGAGCTGACCCATGTGCGCATCCTGATCCCCGGGGGCCATTCGGGCTCACCCGAGATCGAGAGTCTCCGGACCCTCACCACGCTCTCCTTGCAGTCGTCCGATGCGCAGTCCATGATCCTCACCTTCGACCATGGCAGGCGCCAACAGCGCACGGATCTTCATCCGGCTCTGCCGCTCGTCGTAGAATGGATGGTAGGTCCTTCAACCGGCTGCTTGGCTTCGGAGTAGCGTCCCTACGGGCAGATTTCCGACTGGTTACATGCGCACCCTTGGCCCTTGTGGCAAGTTTTCCAGCGGCTTATACACGAATCACCGCAAGCCACTCCTTTCTGGCAGGTCATGCAGCACTCGGAGGCCGGGCGGCAGGCCGGCCCGGACTGAGCCATTATTTCTGGAGGTTGGGGTCGTGGAGGCTCCTCGAGGGCCGGAGCTTCAGTCTCTTCCCTCGGCGGGGTCGCTGTCTTTGAGTCGGGCGGCGTCGGTTCCTTCCGCCAAGTTCCGTAGACCTCCACGACCGCGCTGATAACCGAGGAGAGATTGGCCAAGACCGGGAGAGAACCCGCCAGAAGAGTAGCGAGAGCTGCTACGGCCAATTTTCTGGAGCGCCGACGGCTCCACGGCCTCTGCTGGGCCAGGTAGTCTTCGAGGTCAGATTCCGGGATATACCAACATCCGGTCGAGTCCTTGACGGCGTTCGGGAATCTTTTTTTCCGTGCCAGCCAGGCGACACGGCGGGGAGTGTGCGCGAATCCGGCTTCCGTAAGTCTGCGCGATGCTTGGATGGTGTTCAGGAGCTCCATTCTCTTCTCCTGAGCTAATACCAGGGATGCTCGAGAGCATCGAAGCCGATAAATTCGTCACGGTAAGAAAGCTGCGGGTTCAAGTTCCAACTGTCTCGAAAAAGATAGGATAACCTCCAAAGGGCGCATTGTCCAATCATGTTGGCTTGAAGAGGGAGACGATCCCATATAACGCGCCACTGAGACCCTGCATCGCTTCCACCTGAGGAATTCTGCTGCCATTCCGTGCCATAATCCGACCTCCCTTTGGGGGGACGCGAACCCGTGGACAGGTATCTGGTCAACGAGATCTTCTACAGCCTTCAGGGCGAGGGGGTGCGCGCCGGCACGCCCAACCTCTTCCTCCGGCTTGCCCGCTGCAACCTGGAGTGCAAGGTGGAGACGCACGGCTTCGACTGCGACACGGAGTTCGAGTCGGGCCGGTGGATGACCGTCGACGAGGTCCTGGGCGAATTCCGGGCGCTCTCGGAGGCGTGCGACTGGGTGATCCTCACCGGCGGCGAGCCGGCGCTGCAGGCCGACTGCGAGCTGATCGACCGGCTCCATGCGGCGGGCTACAAGCTGGCCATCGAGACGAACGGCAGCTTCCCCCTGCCGGAGGGGATCGACTGGATCACGGTCAGCCCCAAGGTCGCGGAGCACGCCATCCGCCAGCGCACGGCCCACGAGGTCAAGTACGTCCGCGGCTACGGCCAGGCGATTCCCAAAACGGTGGTCGAGGCGGAGCACTACCTGATCTCTCCCGCCTTCGAGGGGGCGGAGGTCGATCCCCGGGCGCTCGACTGGTGCATCCGCCTGTGCAAGGAGAACCCTCCGTGGCGTCTCTCGGTCCAGCAGCACAAGCTCTGGAAGGTGCGGTGAGCAGGTGAGGGGGAGGGGGATCGCGGCTCGTGCTGGTGTCATCATTGCAGCCTCTCCAGCAGGGGGATCTTGTGGCGAGCCTCACCAAGGCAAGAGCTGAGCCGGTGAAGATCTTCGTGGCAGGAGCGAGCGGAGCCGCCGGCAGGCAGCTCGTCCCGGTGCTGGTTCAGGCGGGCCATTCCGTCGTCGGGACGATGCGCGATCCCGGGAAGATGGACGCCGTTCGGGCTGCCGGTGCCGAGCCGCTCCTCGTCGACGCGCTCGACCGGGTCGCCGTCAGGGCGGCCGTGATGCAGGCGCGGCCGGACGTCGTCATTCATGAGCTTACCGCCCTGACGGCCCTGACCGATCTCCGCAAGCTCGAAGCCGCCTTCGCGCTGACCAACCGGCTCCGCACCGAAGGGCTCGATTACCTTCTGGAGGCCGCGCGCGAGGCCGGAGCCCGTCGCTTCATCGCGCAGAGCTACACCGGATGGACGAACGGCCTTGACAGCGGTCCCGTCAAGACCGAGGCGGATCCTCTCCCGACGGATCCGCCCCGTGCCTTCCGCCGGATCCTCGAGGCGATCCGCTATCTGGAGGCGACGGTTCCGGCCGCGCCGGGACTGGAGGGTCTCGTGCTGCGCTATGGAAACCTCTATGGGCCGGGGACCTCGATCGGCGAAGGCGGGGACGTTCTCGAAGAGGTCCGCCGCCGCCGGCTTCCGTTGATCGGCAAAGGCACGGGGGTCTGGTCGTGGGTTCATGTGGAGGATGCGGCGCGTGCGACGTTGGCCGCCGTGGAGCGGGGCGCCCCCGGCATCTACAACATCGTCGACGACGATCCCGCTCCTGTCTCGGAATGGCTGCCGTTCCTCGCGGCAGCCGTTGCAGCCCAGCCGCCCCGCCGCGTCCCAGCCTGGTTGGCCCGGTTCTTCGTCGGCGAGCACGGAGTCGCCTGGATGCTCCGGAGCCGGGGAGCCTCGAACGCGAAAGCCAAACGCGAGCTCGGCTGGCAACCAGTCTTCGCGAGCTGGCGTGACGGGTTCCGCAGCGGGCTCGGGCCTCGGGCATGACACCGAAGCCCCGCCCCGCCGACGGAACGCGGTCGTCTCGCCAGCTCAGGCTGTTGTGGTCTAAGATCACGTCAAGGTGGGGCCTGCAATGGACGTCACGATCAGCTTGCCGGAAGACATCTCTGAGTCCCTCGAAGGGCAATGGGGAAACGTGTCCCGCCATGCCCTGGAAACCATTGCCGTGGAAGGTTACCGGACGGGTGCCTTGACCGAGAGGCAGGTGAGGCGTCTCCTCGGCCTGGAGACGCGGTTCGAGATCCATGCGCTGTTGAAGGAGCACAAAGTGCCCCTTCACTACACGGAAGCTGATCTAGAAGAAGATCTCGCCGCTCATAGGGATCTCGGGATCCTGTCGGGCCAATGATCGTTGTCGCAGACAGCGGGCCGCTTCATTACCTCATTCTGCTGGATCAAACGGAGCTTCTGCATCGCTTCTATGGTCAGGTCATCGTCCCTGAAGCAGTCCTCAGGGAATTGATCTTTGGCAGGGCGCCTCAGCCTGTGATTTCTCAGGCTGCTCCGCCAGTACGCGCTGTATCTCGGCTCTCAGTGCTTTTCCCCTGACAGGTACCCAGATGTCGGTGAAGCTCGGGACCAAGAGCCCGCTAATCAGAATGCCAAGAAGGAAAAGGCCTAGCGAGACCGTACAGATCCATGCCGCACCTCGTGGCAAGCGAGCTATGAGATTGATGAGCTGACTCCCGATCGTCTCTCCTGAAGTCACTCCAAGGAGGAGATCTGAAACGATGAAAGCTACGAGGCAGAATGACGATTTCGCAGCCTCTTTCGCCTCGTCTACATCTTTGCGCCGAGCTTCGAGCTCGCGATACGCCGGAGTGTTGCGTGTGAGTATCGAGTACTCCAGCCAGTCGGTCTCCGAAACGCGTCTCCCTGCACGCGAGACCGTCCTGTTATACCAAAGATCGACCTGAATGCCGAAAACAATGTAGAAAATGGCCTGCACCTGCGGAAGGAAAGTGGACTTGATAAAGACGTAGCTTAGGAGAAAGATGACGGCACCGCCCACGGTAACATGCATCCTGACCCAGTCGAACGTCAAGGTGACGAGACTAACGCGGAATATAACCGAAAGCATGATGTCTAGATACAATACAAAGGAAGCAAGGTTGACGAGGTATGTGAGCTCACCAAAAGAGTTTACTGCCGCCAGAGTCCTTTGAAGAGTCGAGTCACTGATCATCGGATATCTCGCAGACGTGTCTCAGGCGGGTTCGCCTTCTTGGTTCTGGATCTTACGTAAATTTTGCATCGTCGTCAAGGTACGAAACGGTAGCTATCGTCCCGCCACCAGCAACAGCAGCACGATGACGAGCACCACCAGTCCGGCCGCGGCCAGGAGCTTCCAGGGGCTCAGCGGCGCGCTCCCCTCGATCTTGCCGGTCTGGCCGTTGATCAGGAACCGGTAGCGTCTCTTCCTGTATTCGTAGGCCAGGATCCAGACGGGCACCAGGAGCGGCCAGGCTTCCAGCTTCGTGTAGAGCGGATTGATCCGGACGTTGCGGTGCCGGCCCGGGATCTTGGGGAGTGAGTCGGCCAGCGCCTGCTTTTCAAGCTCCGCAATCGCCTGCGGGCGGGCTCGCTTGCGGGTGACCGAGAAGGCTTCGGAAGGGACGTCCTGCACCAGCTCCGGCGTCCAGGAAACCGCCTGAGCAGGGTCCCAGTTGCCGAGCCGGAGGGTTTCGTAGGCGGTGAGCGCTCCGGAGGCCGGGATGAGCACGTGCTCGTACCAAACATCGTGCTCGCCGAAGCGGGGCGCCCATTCCGCTTTGGAGCCCTGGGGCGTTGCATCCGAGTCGGCCGTCCAATAAAAATGGCAGTCCGCGGAGAACGACCAGCAGGGGAGATAGACGCCGCGCATTTCCTGCACGGTCAGCTCCCGGATCAGGTTTCCGGGCCGGAAGAGGCCGCGGCTCACCGATTCGCGGAAGATGCTCGCGGCCCGCGTCTGGTCGATCTGGAAGGGGACGATCAGCCGGGGCGCCGGAATGCTCACGGTCTCGCGCTCTTCCAGCTCGGCGCGGCCACAGAAGGCGCAGCGGAGACCCTGGGCGCCCAGCTCCCAGGTGAGATTGGCGCCGCAGCCCGTGCACTCGAAGCGGTGGACCGCGATCCGTCCGTCCGGCTCATGCTCCGAATCCTTCCCGGAGAGGGGAGCCTCGTGACCGCAGTTCGGGCAGAAGAGATCCCCCTCGTCCAGGAGCTCGCGGCATCTCTCGCAACGCAAGAGGGAGAAGGGCGGGGCGCCGGAGAGATCGCTCATTGGTGCAGGATGAAAAGGACGATGTTGAGGATGAGCAACAGCGCGGCGACGACTACGATCGCGATCTTGACCGGGCTCTGCGGGCGCGTGCCGGTGGCCCGGCCGGTCTGCCCGTTGAGCACGTACCGGTAGAGCTTCCCGCGGTAGGTATAGGCCCCGATCCAGAAGGGCAGGAGCAGGAGGTCGTCCGAGATCTGCGAGAAGCGGGTGGTCCATTCGAGCCCGCTCTGGGTGTCGCCCGGCAGAAAGGCGCGGATGCGCTCTCCCTCCGCCTCGCGGAAGGCTCTCTCGCAGGCGGCCAGGGCCTCGTCATGCGGAACGCTGAACGGCTCGGCGAGCCAGCCGGCCAGGTATTCCGGCCGGTAGCGCCGCATTTCCCGGAGATGGAAGGGGGCGACCGCCAGGGCCTCCTCCTGCGGCAGGCCGCGCGAGCCGCTGACCAGGTACTGGGAGTGCCAGCTGTGATGGCGGCCGGAGAGCGGGTGCCATTCGGTGTGCCGGACCCGGACACTCCTCGATCTCGTCTTGCCCTGGGAGTCGGTATAGGTCTCCGAGCTCTCGCTGTACCACCACTCGCCGATGTCGGCCTCCCATGTGCTGTCGGCGCGCATCGAGAAGGTCCAGAAGGGGAGATAGAGCCCCTGCAGCTTGTCCATGCGCGCGGCCTTCCGCACGTCCTGAGGAGTGAAGAAGCCGCGGCGGCACCAGCCGTCGAAGACCCCGGTGGCCTCTTCGCGGCCGATGCGGAACGGGATCACGAATTCCGGCAGCTGGGCGGCCAGCCCCTCGCCGCTCACCTCGACCACGTAGGTCGAGCCGCAGAAGGCGCAGATGTAGGATCGCGAGCCGGGCTCGCAGACCACCGTGGCGCCGCACGACTGGCAGGAGAAGCCCGCGGTCAGGATCGACGGGCCGGGCTCAGCCGGCGCCGGGGTCGTCAAGGCCGTCCCGCAGGAGGTACAGACCGCGGTCCCCTCGTCGACGGGGGAACCGCAGGACGGGCAGTGCAGAATCTCGGGGGCGGCGGTCGCAGCGGCGCTGGACATGGCGGGAGGATTATCTCTCACCCTCGGCGCCATCCCACGCGGCTCAAAATCCCGCAAACCTTCCGGATTTTCCGGAATCTCACCCCGAAGGTTCCCGGCTGATTCCTCTCCTTCTACCCTCCTCGATGCCGGGACTCACCCGGCAGAAAGGAGACGCATCATGGCGAGAGAGAAGACGGTGAAGGGGAAGGTGGGGATGTTGCAGCGGCTGCTTGCGCGGTTGCTCAGCAACCGTGAGGAGCTCGAGCACCTGGAGCCGAGCCTTGCCCTGTTCGAGGCGCTGTTCGCCCGCATCCAGGAGGCCGCCGACCGGCAGGCGTTCCACACAGCGAGCAAGCAGGAGGCGTTGCAGCAGCTCCAGGACCTCATCACGGATGCGGAGCGGATGGCCACCGTCCTGCAGTTGGCGGTCAAGCAGCACTACGGCATCCGCTCCGAGAAGCTGGCCGATTTCGGTCTCAAGCCGTTCCGTGGCCGGAAGCCCAAGGCTGCTTCCCCCCCGGCGCCGCAGCCCGAGGCGTCCGCCGCGGCGGCTGCCAAGCCTGCCGCGGCAGCGGACCGCTCGTAGTCGTTTCCCTTCTCGGGGACGTGCTCCGCGCGTCCCCGTTCTTCGTCCCGCCGGCTCCTGGTCCCGCCCCGGTCCTCCACCGCTCCGCCGGCTGACGCCGAGAGCCGGTCTGCTTCTCGCCCGCCAGGTCTCCCGATCTCGCCGTCCGGTCTCCCGGTCGATCGAGCCGGCCGGCTGGTCGGCAGAAAAAGTCGCGGGACCTGCTCATCCAGTCTCGCGACGGAATCATTCCGTCAGTTGACCGGGTGAGCCAGTCTCGAGACTTTCTCATCCAGTCCGCAGACTTTCTCATTCCGTCAGCTGACCGGCTGAGCCGGTCCCGTGACTGGGTGAGCCAGTCTCGAGACTGACTCGTCCAGTCCGCAGACTTTTTCATTCCGTCAGCTGACTGGCTGAGCCGGTCCCGTGACTGGGTGAGCCAGTCTCGAGACT
>WNGB01000210.1_pt1 | contig 85860 bp, 70 predicted proteins | sample 5400681 | NCBI WGS metagenome assembly WNGB01 (sample SAMN13153367, study PRJNA577476) | soil metagenome | isolation source: 115 cm soil or saprolite under grassland replicate 2 | place: USA:California | collected 2016-06-15 | reverse complement strand
CGCCGTCCAGGGAGAGCTCGCCGGCCTGCCGCTCCAGAAGGCCCGCGCCCGCATCGTCGAGCTGCTGCGCGAGAGCGGCGCGCTGATCGGCGACGCGCGGCCGGTCACCCACGCGGTCAAGTTCTACGAGAAGGGAGACCGCCCGCTGGAGATCGTCACCAGCCGGCAGTGGTTCCTGCGCACCATCGAGCACCGCGACGCCTTCCTCGCGCGCGGCGCCGAGCTCGCCTGGCACCCGCCGCACATGAAGGCCCGCTACGACGCCTGGGTCCAGGGGCTCAACGGCGACTGGTGCATCAGCCGCCAGCGCTTCTTCGGCGTCCCCTTCCCGCTCTGGTACCCGGTACGCCAGGACGGTACGGTCGACTGGGACGCGCCGATCCCGCCGCGCCGCGAGCGGCTGCCGATCGATCCGGCGAGCGACGCGCCGGAGGGGTTCAGCGAGGCGCAGCGCGACCAGCCCGGCGGCTTCACCGGCGATCCGGACGTCATGGACACCTGGGCGACCTCGTCGCTGACCCCCCAGATCGCCGCCTGTTGGGGGACCGACGAGGAGCTGTTCCGCAAGGTCTTCCCGATGGACCTGCGGCCGCAGTCGCACGAGATCATCCGCACCTGGCTCTTCTCCAGCGTCGTGCGCGCCCATCTGGAGCACGGCTCGCTGCCGTGGAAGCACGCGGCCATCTCCGGCTGGGTCCTCGATCCGGACCGCAAGAAGATGTCGAAGTCGAAGGGGAACGTGGTCACCCCGATGGCGACCCTGGAGGAGTACGGCTCGGACGCGGTCCGCTACTGGGCCGCCAACGGCCGCCTGGGGGTCGACACCGCGTTCGACGTGGGGCAGATCAAGATCGGCCGCCGGCTGGCGATCAAGGTGCTCAACGCCTCGAAGTTCGTGCTCGACCGCGAGGCGGTGGCGGGCGAGGTGACGGAGCCCCTCGACCGCGCCATGCTCGCCGGCCTGGCCTCTCTGGTGGAGGACGCGACCGCGAGCTTCGAGGGCTACGACTACACGCGCGCCCTGGAGCGTACCGAGCGCTTCTTCTGGGGCTTCTGCGACAACTATCTGGAGCTGGTGAAGAACCGCGCCTACGGCAACCAGGGGGAAGCGGCGGCCGGCTCGGCTCACCGCGCGCTCCGCGAGGCTCTCTCGGTCCTGCTGCGGCTCTTCGCCCCCTTCCTTCCCTATGTGACCGAGGAGGTCTGGTCCTGGTGGCAGGAGGAGTCCGTCCACCGTTCGGCCTGGCCGGAGGCGGGCCCCTTGCGCTCGCTGGCGGGCGACGGCGATCCGCTGGTGCTCGAGGTGGCCGCCGAGGTGCTGGGCGAGGTCCGCAAGGCGAAGACGGCGGCCAAGGTGTCGCTCCGCGCCGAGGTCCAGCGCGCCCTGGTCCGCGACACGGCGGAGCGGCTCGCCGCCCTGCGCCGCGGCGAGGGGGACCTGCGGACCGCCGCCAACATCGCTACCCTGGAGACCGCGGAGGCCGAAGGGCTCGCAGTCGAGACGGAGATGGCTCCGGTGGCGACGGCCTGACCTCATGCGGCTCGCGTACTTCAGCCCGTTCCCTCCGGCGCGCTCCGGCATCGCCGACTACAGTGCGGAGCTCGTCCCCTGTCTCGCGGAGCACTTGGAGGTGGAGCTGTTCGTCGACGAGGGGGCTCGCGTGGACGAGAGCCTGACGGCGCGCTTCCCCGTCCGTGGGGACCGCGCATTCCCGTCTCTCTGGGAGGCGGGGCGCTACGACGCCGTCCTCTATCATGTGGGGAACAACCCCGACTTCCATGCTCGCACCTGGAAGATGCTCCAGAGCATCCCGGGGATTGTGGTCCTCCACGAGGCGATGCTCCACCATCTGGTGCGCGGCATGACGCTCGCCCGGGGGGACCAGGAGGGATACGTCGAGGAGATGCGCTACGCCTATGGAAAGACCGGGGAGGCGCTGGCGCGGCGGAGCGTCGGGACCGGCATTCCCCTCGACGTGTGGAGCTATCCCCTATTCGAGCGGGTGGTCGACGCGAGCCTAGGGCTCATCGTCCACAACGACTGCACGGGCGACCGGGTGCGGGCGAGCCGGCCGGGAACGCGCATCGTCAAGATCCCCCATCACCTGAGCCTGCGCGAGTTGGACGGCGCGCTTTCGACGGAACAGGCGCGAGCGGCCCTGGGGATCCCGCCGGACGCCTTCGTGGTCGCCTCCTTCGGCTTCATCACGCCGGCCAAGCGGCTCGACGTGGCCCTGCGCGCCTTCGCCCGGCTCAAGCGGGAGGTGCCGGACGCGGTCTATCTGCTGGTCGGGGAGGTCTCGCCCCATTACGACTTCGCGAGCGTCCTCACCGCCGACCTGGCGCCCGGAGTGACCGTGGTGGGCCGGACCGATCTCGACCGCTTCCTCTTCCATATGCTCGCGGCGGACCTGGCGATCAACCTGCGGTATCCGTCGGCGGGGGAGACGTCGGGGACGCTGATCCGCCTCCTGGGGATGGGCAAGCCGGTGATCGTCAGCCACACGGGGGCGTTCAGCGAGATCCCGGACGACTGCTGCGCCAAGATCGACTTGGACGAAACCGAGGAGGAGCTCCTGGCCGCCGTCCTCCGGCGCCTGGCTCTGGACGAGCCGCTGCGCCGCCGGATGGGCGAGAACGCCCGCCGCCACATGGCGGAGCACCACACTCTGGAAGGCTCGGCGCGCGCCTATGCCGGCTTCGTCCGCGAGATCGTCGAGGCGCGCCCGCGGCCGTTCCTCGCGGTGCCGCCCCTGGCCCGCTATCCGCCGGAGGACGTCTTCACCGACCTCGCGGCCGTCGTGGCGGCCGAGGCGGCGGACCTCGGCGTCGGGGAAGAGGACACCGAGCTCCTCGGCGCCCTGGCCGAGGTCCTGATGGAGCTCGCATGAAGCGCTTCCGCGGCCTGTTGATCCTGCTCGTCCTGCTGGCCCTGGCGGCCGGCCACTACCTGTATTGGTATGCGCCGCGCGAGCGGGCGGGGTCTCCCGAGCCCGGCGGGCTCCCCGCGCGCCTCCTGGCCGCGGGGGCGTACGACGCCTGCTTCTGGGTCCCCTACCCCCATCAGAACCTGGGCAAGCTCGAAGGCGCGGTCGACGACGGCGCCGCCTGGGTCGGGGCGGTGGCCCGGATCGCCGACCTGCCGCCGCCGGTCCTGCCGTCGTTCGGTCCGTTCACCGTCCCTCCGTCGAGCGAGATCGCCGGCTGCTCGGACCTCTCCGGCAAACGGTTCCTCCTGGTGGCGAAGGTCTATCCCGCCCTGGCCGCGGTCTCCCGGCTCTCCGGCAAGCTGGCGGGAAACCCCTGGCTCGCGGGCGGCGCGGTCGAGGATGTGGCGGGAGACGAGTCGGAGCCCTCCGAGCGCGCCGTCACCGTGGCTTGGCGCGAGGGATACTGGACGGTCACCTCGGGCGAGGCGCCGGATCTGAAGCCTCCCCCTGCGGCCACCGCGCCCGCGGCCGCCCGCCCCGAGAGCCTGGGGATCTTCCGGCTGCTGCGCGACGTCTCTGAGTTCCCGCTCGGCGAATACGCGCTGCGGCGGCAGGGCGAGGATCTCGTGCTGGCCCTCGACCAGGCCCCCAATCAGGACAACCCGCCGCCGACCCCGGAGCCGGACCTGCCGCCGCAGTCTCATCCCGTGCTGCTGGCGGTGGCCGGTCCGGCCTGGCCGGCGTCGGAGCCCAAGCCGTTGCCGCCGGCCGCCTTCGCGCTCTTCGAGCTGGACGAGGCGAGCCGCGGCGCGCGGATCAGCTCCTTGGGGAGCCTGCCCGGGGCCGCGGTGTTCAACGCGCCCGGCGAGGAGCAGCGCTGGGGGTTGCCGGCGCAGGGGATCGCCGGCCTGGTCCGCAAGAGCCTGCCGCAGGGGAATGTGGCCGGCTGGAAGATCGTTGCGGTGGACGCCGCGAGCCTCGAGCGCGCCAGGGAGCTGGCCCCCCGGATCTCCCGCCTGACCTCGCCGGAGCCCGCTGGCTCGCAGGGGGCGCCGAGGGATGGCGGCCGGCTGGTCCTCGGCCTCTGGGCGCAGCCCCGACCGGCGCTCCAGGTGGTGGTGGAGGTCAGGAAGATCCTGGAGGGGCTCCCCCTGGTCTCGCGCGCCCAGGTCCGGCGCTGGAAAGACTGGGAAATTCTGCTCCGCCCCCTCGCCCGGTGCGAAGGGCTGGAGCTCACCGCCACCCAGGGACCGCCGTCGTTCCGGCTGGCGCTCGAGCGGTGCGGGAAGCCCTGACGGGCTCGATGGAACGAAACATGCACCTCCCGAATTTCGTAGAAGGAGGGGGCGCAGCACTCCTTGACGCCACGGTCCGTTTCCTTGTAGTGTAGATTCATAGACCGAGGAGGCGTCGATGCGGATGGCAGCCGCCGTAAGCAGAAGGGAGGAACCTATGAGCACTTCCGTGGCAGCATCCAACGGGCACAGCTCGAACAAAGGCTCCAACCTGCGGTCCTGGAGGATTGCCGTCTTCACGGGAATTGGAGCGCTGTATCTCCTCTCCCTCTTCGTCCTTCCCCTGCGGGAGGCTCTCGCCAAGGTCTTCTCGTACTTCCCCCAATGACAGGCTCGGGCGACGATGGGAAGCGACTCAGCCGAACAGGGCAGGTCGTGTGGGGAATCATCGGCGGGCTCAGCCCCTACGCCGCCGCGGCCTTGAAAGCCGTCGGTTTTCAGACGAGCTACAACCTTCCGAGCATCAGCGTGGCGTTCTGGTTCGTGCTCGCCCTCTCGGCAGCTCTGGGCGTGATCGGCGCGATCCTCCTCGAGTCCCACACCAGGTTCACCGCCTGGTTTCATGGCGGAAGCTTCCCTATCATGCTGAACTTCCTGTTCGGAGAAGCCCTTCACCGGGCGGGCAGCCATCTGCAATAGAAAGCCGGGCCGCGGTTGACTCCGGGGAACATTTCCCTTACCCTCCGCGTTTGCCCCGGTTGGAGGTTCGTGCATGCAGATTTGGCTGGATCAGGTTCGCGAAGAACCTTTCAACTGGGAAGAGACGAAGAGCGTCGCGCTGGAGACCCTGGAGCATCCCGAGGTGACCGCCCTCGGCCCTGTCACGTGGAAGGGGCAGGTCGTGTTCGCGGATCCGGGGTACTACCTGCGGGCGCGACTCTCCTATGAGCAGACCCTGAGCTGCGACCGGTGTCTGAAGCCGATCGTCGACCATGCCGAATCCGACGTCGAGCTGCTGATTCTGGTCGAGCGCGATCCTGGAGCGGCGGGCGAGCACGAGCTGCAGGAGCGGGACCTGGGCGTCGTCTACGTGAACGGCGAGACCCTGGAGACCGATCCGATCCTCTTGGAGCAGCTGCAGCTCAACATCCCGATGAAGCCGCTCTGCCGTCCCGACTGCCAGGGCCTGTGCCCGGTGTGCGGGGCGGACCGCAACGAGACCGACTGCTCCTGCGAGGAGCGGTCGGACGATCCGCGGTGGGCGACGCTCGCGGCTCTGAAGACCCGGCTCGACAGCCGGTGACAGCGAGAACTTTTTGACCGAGAGGCCACGACCATGCCCAATCCCAAGCGCCGCCATTCCAAGGCCCGCCGCGACAAGCGCCGCGCCCACGACGCCCTCGCCCAGCCCCCTCAGTCGACCTGTCCGAACTGCGGCGAGGTCAAGCTCCCGCACCGCGCCTGCGGCCACTGCGGTTATTACCGCGGCCGCCAGGTGATCGAGGTCAAGGAGGCGCCGTAGGGCTCCGGTCCCCCGTGGAGCCGTCCGGCCGTTCCTCCCGACTCTGATAGAGTCATTCCGCCCGAGCGCCATCGCGCCTCCCACGGAGGTCACCGGGATCCGAGCATGCAGATCGCTGTCGATGCCATGGGGGGGGACCACGCACCGCAGAGCCCGGTCGAGGGCGCGGTGCGGGCTGCCACCGAGGATGGCACCTCGGTCCTCCTGGTCGGCGACCGCTCCCGCATCGAGACGGAGCTCGCCCGGCTCAGCTATCGGCGGAGTGGTCTCCTCGAGGTGATTCACGCCGAAGAGGTGGTGGGGATGGACGAGCCGGCGATCACGCCGATCCGCAAGAAGCGGCGCTCGTCGATCCGCCTCTGCGCCGAGCTGGTCAAGGAGGGGCGAGCCCAGGCCCTGGTGACCGCCGGCAACACCGGCGCCGCCATGATCTCGGCCAAGATGGTCATCGGCACCGTCGCCGGCGTCGACCGCCCCGCCCTCGCTGCCGTCCTCCCCAACATCAAGGGACGGACCGTCCTCCTGGACGTTGGTGCCAATGTGGACACCAAGCCGGTCCACCTGCGCGAGTTCGCCGTCATGGGACACTTCTACGCCCAGGAGGTGATCGGCACCCCGTCGCCGCGGATTGGTCTCATGTCGATCGGCGAGGAGGAGGGGAAGGGCAACGACGTCACCCGCGAGGTCTTCAAGGTGCTCAAGACGACCGGCCTCAACTTCCTCGGCAACGTCGAAGGGCGAGACGTCTTCAACGGCAACGCCGACGTGATCGTCTGCGACGGCTTCGTGGGCAACGTGATCCTCAAGAGCGCCGAGGCCCTGGCCGAGATGATCTTCCGCATGCTCCGCGAGGAGGTCGAGAGCAGCGCGCGCACCAAGGCCGGGTATATGCTCGCCAAGCCCGCGTTCGACCGCTTCCGCCAGCGTACCGACTACAGCGAGTACGGCGCCGCGCCGCTCCTGGGCGTCAACGGCGGCTGCTTCATCGGCCATGGGCGCTCCAACGCCCGGGCCATCCAGAGCGCCATCCGCCGCGCCGTGGAGTTCTCGGCGGCGCAGCTCGACCGCAAGATCCACGACAAGATCGCCGAGCTCCACAGCCAGGAGGAGCGGCTGCTCGGCGGCACCCACGAGGTCTCCCGATGAGCGCTCTCGACGGCCGGCCGGCCGCCTTCGTCTTCCCCGGCCAGGGCTCGCAGAAGGTCGGCATGGGCCGCGCCTGGGCCGACCGGTACGAGGCGGCGCGCCGCACCTTCGAGGAGGCGGACGACGTCCTCGGCTTCCCGCTCTCGCGCCTCTGCTGGGAGGGACCGGAGGAGGAGCTCAACCTGACGGTCAACACGCAGCCGGCCCTCCTCACGGTCTCGACCGCGATCCACCGCAGCCTGGCCGCATTTCCAGGTGCCGAGGCGCTGCGGCCGGTCGCGGTCGCCGGGCACAGCCTAGGCGAGTACTCGGCCCTGGTCGCGGCCGGCGCCCTGTCGTTCGCCGACGCCCTGCGGCTGGTCCGCCGGCGCGGCCAGCTCATGCAGGAGGCGGTGCCGGTGGGCGTGGGAGCCATGGCCGCCCTGATCGGCATGGACGCCGGGCAGGCCGCCGCCCTGGCCGCCGAGGTTGCGCAAGGGGAGGTCTGCGCCGTGGCCAACCTGAACGGCTTCGTGCAGATCGTCATCGCCGGCCACAAGGGGGCGATCGACCGCGCCGTGGCGCTCGCCAGGGAGCGCGGGGCGAAAAAAGCCACGGTGCTCTCGGTCTCCGCCCCCTTCCACTCGCCGCTGATGGCCCCGGCCCGCGAGGGGATGACCGGGCCGCTCCAGGAGACCGTGTTCCGCGATCCGTCCGTCCCGGTGGTGACCAACGTGGACGCCGTGCCGGTGACCACGGGAGCGGCGGCGCGCGACGCCCTGATCCGGCAGATCGACAGCCCGGTGCGCTGGGTGGAGGTGATCCTGTACATGGCGCAGTCGGCCGGCGTCGACGCCTTCCTGGAGGTCGGGCCGGGCACCGTGCTCACCGGTCTCGACCGGCGGATCGCCGTGGACACGATGAACGCCAGCCTCTCCGACCCGGACCAGCTGAGGAAGACGCTTCTAGGCGGCGAGGCGAAAGAGGAGGGTTGATGTTCCGACTGGACGGCAAGACGGCGCTGGTGACCGGCGCCTCGCAGGGGATCGGCGAGGGGATCGCCCGCCTGCTGGCGCGGCAGGGCGCCCGCGTCGTGCTCGCCGCGCGCAACCGGGAGAAGCTGGAAGCGCTGGCGGCGGAGATCGACGGCGCGCATCCGCTCGTCCTCGACGTCTCCCGGCCGGAGACCTTCGGCGAGAAGCTCAAGAGTCTGCCGGAGGACCTCGGAGGGATCGACATCCTGGTCAACAATGCCGGGATCACGGCCGACAACCTGCTTGCCCGCATGTCGCTCGACGACTGGGACCGGGTGCTGCGCACCAACCTGACCGGGGCGTTCGCCCTGAGCAAGGAGGTCTTGCGCGGCATGATGAAGAAGCGCTGGGGCCGGATCGTGAACGTCGGCTCGGTGGTGGGCCTGATGGGCAACGCCGGGCAGGCGAACTACGCCGCGGCGAAAGCCGGGCTCGTCGGTCTGACCAAGTCGCTTGCCCGCGAGCTGGGGAGCCGGAACATCACGGTGAACGTCGTGGCTCCGGGGTACGTGGTGACCGCGATGACCGACAAGCTGCCCGAGCAGGCCCGCGAGGAGCTGGTCGAGCAGATCGCGCTCAAGCGCCTCGGCACGGTCGAGGACATCGCCGCCGCGGTCCTCTACCTGGCGAGCGAGGAGGGAGGGTATGTCACGGGGCAGGCGCTGAACGTTTCGGGGGGGTTGTACATCTAGTCAGATGGACTCGCGGCGCCTCTTTATGCTAGAACCGCTCCTCGGTGCGCCGAGGCGCCTATTCGGTATTTCAAGAGACAAGCAAGGAGGGGCTTTCCCTATGGCCATTGCGGAACGGGTCAAGAGCATCATCGTGGAGCAGCTCGGAGTCGACGAGGAAGAGGTCACCCAGGAGGCCAGCTTCACGGACGACCTGGGAGCCGACTCGCTGGACATCGTCGAGCTGGTGATGGCGTTCGAGGAGGAGTTCGGGATCGAGATTCCCGATGAGGACGCCGAGAAGATCAGCAACGTCAAGGACGCGATCGAGTACATCCAGAACAACGCCGGGGACCAGAACTGAGCTCCCTGCCGGGCCGCCAACCTCAATCCGACGAGAATCTGCCGCGATCTTGAGCTCCGCCGCACGCCGCCGCGTCGTGGTCACCGGAGTGGGGCTGGTGTCCCCCCTCGGGGTGGGCACCGCCCGCAACTGGGAAGCCCTGCTCGCCGGGAAGAGCGGGATCGGCCCGATCACGCGCTTCGACGCCTCCGCCTACCCGTCGCGCATCGCCGGTGAGGTCAAGGGGTTCGATCCTCTCGACTACCTCGACAAGAAGGAAGTCAAGAAGAGCGACACGTTCATCCACTATGGGCTGGCGGCGTCCCTGTTCGCCCTGGAGGATTCCGGGCTGGTCATCGATGAGGGGAACGCCGACCGGGTGGGCGTGGTCATCGGCTCGGGGATCGGCGGTCTGCCGGTCATCGAGTCGGTGCACAAGACGCTTCTGGAGCGGGGTCCGGACCGGGTCTCGCCGTTCTTCATCCCGGCGCTGATCGTCAACATGGCGGCCGGGCAGGTTTCGATCCGCACCGGTGCGCGAGGCCCCAACACCTCGCCCGCCACGGCGTGCACCACGGGTCTCCACGCGGTCGGCGACGCGTTCCGCCTGATCCAGAACGGCGAGGCCGATGCGATGATCGCGGGTGGCACCGAGGCGGTGATCACGCCGCTCGCGGTCGCCGGCTTCGCGGCCATGCGCGCGCTGTCGCACAGGAACGACGAGCCGGAGAAGGCTTCGCGCCCCTGGGACGTCGGGCGCGACGGCTTCGTCATGGGCGAGGGCGCGGGCATCGTGATCCTCGAGGAGCTCGAGCAGGCGCGCCGGCGGGGAGCGCCGGTCTATGCCGAGGTGGTCGGCTACGGCATGAGCGCCGACGCCTACCACATCTCGGCGCCGCACCCGGAAGGGCACGGCGCGGTCCGCGTCATGCAGTCGGCGCTCGCGGACGCCGGCCTGCCGCCCGAGGCCATCCGGTACATCAATGCCCATGGCACGTCGACGCCGCTCGGCGACCTCTCGGAGGTGCGGGCGGTCAAGCGGGTGTTCGGCGAGCACGCCTACAAGCTGGCGGTCTCGTCGACCAAGTCGGCCACCGGCCATCTGCTCGGTGCGGCCGGCGGTCTGGAGAGCGGCATCCTGGCGCTCGCCGTCAAGAACCAGATCCTCCCGCCCACCCTGAACCTCGACGAGCCCAGCGAGGGATGCGACCTCGACTTCGTCCCCCACGAGCCCCGCCCGGTCGACCTCGAATACGCGCTCACCAACTCCTTCGGCTTCGGAGGGACCAACGGGGCGCTGATCATGAAGCGGTACGACCCTCAGGGGTGAGGGTCCGATCGAAGAATTCCTCCATGCGCGCGAAGAAGTGGCGCATAGAGGTGGGCTCGAAACCGTGCTTCTGGCCGGGATAGAAGGCCTGCTCGAAGGGGAGCCCGGCCTTGATCAGGGCGTCGCTCATCACCACCGAGTTCAAGGGATGGACGTTGTCGTCCGCCAGGCCGTGGACGATGAGGAGCCGGTCCGCGAGCCGCGCGGCGTAGGTGAGGGGGGATGATTCGCGGTAGCCGGACTCGTTCTCCTGCGGCGTGCCGAGATAGCGCTCGGTCCACTGCGCGTCGTAGAGGCGCCAGTCGGTGACCGGGGCGCCGGCCACTCCCGCCTTCCAGACTCCGGGCCGGTTCAGCAGGCAGTACAGGGTGTTGTAGCCGCCCCCGGACCATCCCCAGAGGCCGATCCGGGAGGGATCGACCCAGGTTTGAGCTTTCAGCCAGTCGATCCCGGCGAGCTGACCGGCCAGGTTCGCCTCGCCCATCCGGCGGTGGTCCCGGTCCTCGCCGGCCTTGCCGAAGAAGAGCGAGACCTGGTTGTCGACGCTGAAGATGACGTAGCCGCGCTGGGCCATCCGCTTGTGCCAGAGGTCGCGCCGCCGGGCGTCCCAATGCCGGAAGACCACCTGCGAGGCGGGGCCGCCGTACTGGTAGACGATGACCGGATACCTCCGCGCCGGGTCGAACCCGGGGGGCTGGATCATGCGCGCGGGCAGCCGCGAGCCGTCCGGGCCGGGGATCGTGAAGTAGGTATAGGGCGGCAGAGCCGCCGGGTCAAACGTCGACGGCGGAATCCAGGGGAGTGGGACGATCGAGCCGTCCGCCCGCCGCACCTCGCTCCGCGGCGGGAGGTCCGCGGTGGACCAGGAGTGGACCCAGGCGCCGGTGTGCGGGTCGACCTCGGCCGCGTTTTCGGCCGCCGCGACGGTGAGGTTCTCCCACTTGGCTTCCTGGTACAAGCGCTGGTCCAGGCGGGCACGCAGCACGTGGCGCTCGGCGGGCCCGAGCCCCTGGGCACGATAGGCGGTGAAGATCGCCCAGCTTCCGTCGTCGGCCACGCCGTCGAGCGACGTGACGGCCCACCCTTCGGGCGAGACGGGGCGGACGATCTTCCCATCCGCGCCCGCGAGGTAGAGGCGGCGCCAGCCGTCCCGCTCCGAGCCCCAGAGGAAGCGGCCGTCGGGGAGGAAGGCGAAGTCCTTGCCGAGGTTCACCCAGGTCGGCCACTGGTCGGTGAGGAGGGTCGAGCAGCGGCCGTCCGCGGCGCCGCAGCGGAGGAGGTCGAGGCGCGCCTGGCTGCGGGCGAGCGCCTGGATGGCGACGGCGTCTCCGGCCGGGGTCCAGGCCACGCGGGCCAGATACCGGTCCGGGGCTCCCGTCTCCAGCCAGGTCGTCTTTCCGCCCGCCAGGTCGAGGACCCCGACGCGCACCAGCGGATTGGGATCGCCCGGGAGCGGATATCTCTGCGGCTTGGGCTGCGGGTGCACGGGGGACTGGTCCACCAGGGGATGGAGCGGGACCTGCCGCTCGTCGAAGCGGTAGTAGGCGATGCGCGTGCCGTCGGGGCTCCACCAGTAGCCGGTCGCCTCGCGGTCCCAGATCTCCTCCCAGTAGAGCCAGTCGGTGACGCCGTTCAGAAGGGTGTTCTCCTGCCCGTCGGTGGTGAGGGCCTGCTCGCTCCCGGTCGCGAGGTCCAGGAGCCAGAGGTCGAAGTCGCGCACGAAGGCCACCCGGCTGCCGTCGGGAGAGGGCTTGGGGTCGGACTCCTCCTCCGAGGTCGAGGTCAGACGCCGCAGCTCCCCCTTCCCGAGCGGCAGGAGCCAGAGGTCGCCGCCGGCCACCAGCACGAGCGAATCCCCCCGCGGGGACCAGACGATCCTGTCGAAGCCGGCGTCCTTGCCCGCGGCCTTCCGCAGGTCGGCGCGCCGGAAGAGGGGCTCGGCCGCCGTCCCCTGCGTCACGTCGAGCATCCAGAGGTCGTCGTCGAGGACATAGAGGAGCCGCCGGCCGTCGGAGGACCAGAGCGGATTCTCGGCGCCTTTGCCGGAGGAGTCCTCGGCGAACATGGCATCGTAGCCCAGGACCTCGGGCTGCTTCTGCTGGGTGGCCGCGGTCGCGGAGGTGAGGGCCGTCAGGACGACGAACGAGAGGAGAAAGGTGCGCATGGGGCGGAAGTCTAAACCCCTCTGCAACCTTTTCAAGAGGGCGGTCGTACTGTTGGTGGACAGTGGAATCGAAGCCTTTGAGTTGGAGGAGGACAGACCCATGACATCAATCTCGAGACGGTCCGCGCAGATGGCGGCGTGGATTCTTCCGCTCGCGCTCGGGGTCGCGATGGCGGCGGCCGATACCCCGACGAAGACGCGCGCCTTCCGCCAGACGTTCCCGGCGCAGCAGGGAGAGATGCGGCTCGCCAACCTGGCGGGCCGGGTGGAGCTGGTGCGCGCTCCCGGCAACCAGGTAATCGTCGAAGCGGTCATCCACGCGGCCGGCGAGGACGACCGAGAGACCAGCAAGCTCCTGGACGGCATGAAGTGGGTGAAGGGCACGGACAGCAAGGGGCACGAGGAGATCGTCCTCTCCTATCCGGTGAACGACTACCGCGGCTTCGCCTATCCCCGGCCCGGAGGCGACGACGACACCGACCTGCCCGGCTGGTTGAGCTGGCTGGACGTCGGCAGCCAGACCACGACCGTCTACCGCGGCGAGCGGGTACGGATCTACGCCAAGGCGCGCTCCTCGGTCCCGGTGCTCTATGCCGACCTGAAGATCGCCCTGCCTGCCGGCGGCGACCTGGTGGTGCGCAACGTGGTGGGCGCGGTGCGCGGCGGGCAGCTCGAAGGGAATCTCCAGGTGAAGACGGGGAGCGGCAACATCGAGATCGTCTCGCACGCCGGCCGGCTGACCCTGGACACCGGCTCCGGCAATGTGACGCTCGGCGCGGCCACGGGCGAGACACGGATCGAGACGGGCTCGGGCGACGTGGTGGTCCGCAAGCTGGTGGGCAACGGCTTGGTGGACACCGGCTCGGGCGACGTGACGGTCGAGAACGTCTCGGCCGGCAAGCTGTCGGTCGACACGGGCTCGGGCGACGTGGTGGTGAAGAACGGCACGGTGAGCCACGTCCTGGCCGACACCGGCTCGGGCAGCGTGCAGGTGGTGGGCATCGAGCTCGAGGAGCTGGACGCCGAGACGGGCTCGGGCGACGTGACGGTCCGCAGCTCGCTCGCCCAGGCGAAGCGGCTGACCGCCGAGACCGGGAGCGGCGACGTGACCATCTACGGCGGCGCCGAAGCCTCCTTCGACATCGAGTCGAGCCAGGGGAGCGGCGACCTCGTGGTGCGCTACGACGACGCCCAGATCCGCAAAGACGGCAAGAAGGTCGTCGGTGCCCGCCGCGGCGACGGCAGAACGGTGATCCACGTGGAGACCGGAAGCGGCGACTGCGTGATCACCCCGCGCGAGCGGGGGTAAGGGCCCCTACATCTTCCCGTAGTTCGGCCCGCCGCCCCCCTCGGGGGGCACCCAGGTGATGATCCCGTAGGGGTCCATGATGTCGCAGGTCTTGCAGTGCACGCAGTTGCTGGCGTTGATCTGCAGGCGGCGGCCGGCGGGCGCGGTGGGATCGGCGACCATCTCGTAGACGGCGGCCGGGCAGAAGCGCTGGCAGGGGTTGGCGTACTCGGCCGTGCAGCGGTCGACGCAGATGCTCGGGTCGTGCACCAGGAGATGGACCGGCTGGTCCTCGTCGTGCGCCGTTCCCGAATGATAGACGTCGGCGAGACGGTCGAAGGTGAGGGTGCCGTCGGCCTTGACCGGCGGTGGCGGCGCGAGCCCCTTCCCCTGCGGCGTCCGGAGGTTGATCATCCGCTCGTGGCCGGGGTGGGTGTCCAGGCGGTCCTTGAACCCCCAGCCGCGGCCGCCGGTCGCGAGGCCCACACCGGCCTGAACCATGCCGGCAACCAGACCGTGATCGAAGGCCTGGTGGAAGTTGCGCACCGGCCAGAGCTCCTCCCTGATCCAGCTCGTCTCGACCTTCTCCCCGAAGCGCGCCAGCCGCTCGGCCGTGGCGCCGCCGGCCGCGAGGGCCTCCAGGATCGTCTCGGCGGCGAGCATCCCCGACTTCATCCCCAGGTGGATCCCCTTGAGGCGTTGCCCGTTCAGGAAGCCGGCCGAGTCGCCGATGATCAGGAAGCCGTCCCCCCAGGAGCGGGGGAGCGACCACCAGCCCCCTTCGGGGAGGGCCTTGGCGCCGTAGAACGCCATCTTCCCTCCCTTGAGGATCGAGGCGAATTCCGGGTGGGTCTTGAGCCGCTGGAGCTCCTGGTGCGGATCGAGCAGCGGATTCCTGTAGTCGAGCCCCACGACCAGGCCGATGATGAGCTGGTCGTTCTGCATGCCGTAGGCGAAGCCGCCGCCGAAGGTGCTCCAGTCGAGCGGCCAGCCCAGGGTGTGGATGACCTCGCCGGCCGCGACCCGCCCGGGCGGCAGGTCCCAGATCTCCTTGAGGCCGATGGCGTAGACCTGCGGGTTCTTCCCCTGCCAGAGGTTCTGGGCCTCGGCGAGCTGCTTGACCAGCGTGCCGCGCGGACCCTCGCCGAGCACCACCACCTGGGCGCGGATGTCCACGCCGGGCTCGTAGTTGGCCTTCTTCTCCCCCGTGTGCGAGACGCCGCGGTCGGCCGTGCGCACGCCCACCACACGGCCGTCCTCGACGAGCACGCGCGAGGCCGGAAACTCATAGAAGACGTCCACCCCCATGGCTTCGACCTTGGCGGCCATCCACTTGACCAGCTTGCCGAGGGACGCCACATAGTTCCCTTCATTCTCGAGCGGCGGCGGGATCGGCAGGGAGAAGGCGCGCTTGCCGGTCAGGAACAGGAACCTCTCGTGCGCGTGCTCGACCGGGGCCTCGAACGGAGCGGATTTCCAGTCCTCCGGGAACAGCTCTTTGAAGGCCCGCGGATCGACGACCGCGCCGGAGAGAGCGTGGCTGCCCGCCTCGTGCCCCTTCTCCAGGACGGCGATCGAGAGCTCGCGGCCCGCCTCCCGGGCCAGCCGGGCGAGGTGATGCGCCCCGGCCAGGCTCGCCGGCCCCGCCCCCACGAAGAGGACGTCGATTTCGAGAGTTTCTCGTTCCTGATCAGCCATAAGATTTTGTGCTCCGGGAAGTTGCCGCCCCTCCTGCCGCGGGCGCTGGGATGCTACCATGGCGCTCCGGGGCGCGGCAGCATCCGGCGCCTTCCCGAAAACGTAGAGACGATTGGAGGTGTGCGCGATGATTCGGGAATCCCTGCCCCTGACCGAAGAGCGTCTCCGGATCTGCGAGGTGGCCGCAGCCGGCGCGGCTCCGACCTTCGCGGAAGACGTCCGGCGGGGCCTGACCGCGGCTCCCAAGGTCCTGTTCCCCAAATACTTCTACGACGCGCTGGGCTCGCGCCTGTTCGAGGCGATCTGCGAGCTGCCCGAGTACTACCTGACCCGGGCCGAGACCGAGATCTTCCAGCGCCACGGGGACGAGATCGCCGGCGCGCTGGAGAGTCCGGTGCGCCTCCTGGAGCTGGGGAGCGGCGACGGGCGGAAGACCCGGCTCCTGATCGAGGCGCTGGTGGCGCGCCAGGGGGGGCTGGAGTATCTGCCGGTCGACGTCTCGCGCTCGGCCGTCGAGCAGAGCGTGGAGCGGCTCCTCCACGCCTTCCCCGAGCTCACCGTGACCGCCTTCGTGGCCGAGTACCAGGCGGGCCTGCGGGCGCTCCGGGGAGAAAGGGTGCCGCCCGGGCTCCGCACCCTCGCGCTCTTCCTCGGCTCGACCATCGGCAATCTCGATCCGGCTGAGCGGATCGCCCTCCTCCGCGAGATCCGCGGCGTGCTCCGCCCCGGTGACGGCCTGCTGCTCGGAGTGGACTTGAGAAAGCCCGAGAGCGTCCTGGTGCCGGCCTACGACGACGCCCTGGGCGTCACCGCCGCCTTCAACCTGAACGTCCTGTCGCGGATCAACCAGGAGCTGGGCGGAGGGTTCGACCTCGGCGCCTTCCGCCACCGGGCGCGCTGGAACCGCGAGCTCGGCCGGATCGAGATGCACCTGGAGAGCCTGCGGGAGCAGACCGTGGCCATCCGGGACCTCGGGCTGGAGGTCCGCTTCGCCGCCGGGGAGACGATCCACACCGAGAGCTCCTACAAGCTCGATCTCGGGCAGGTGGCGGAGATGGCCGAGGCCGGCGGCTTCGCCCTGCGCCGGACCTGGACGGACCGGGGAGGCCGGTTCGCGTCGAATCTCCTGGGAGCGGTCTGATCGGCCCCTCGGCTATACTCATTGGCATGGCTGGCCGCTACCATTCGGAAGAGTTCACCGCCCCCGAGCGCTCCCTCCTCTCGCGTTTTTTCACGAATCTGGATTCTCCGGTCTTCGCGATCGTCAATCTCCCGGAAGTCGTCAAGGGGGCGCTCTTCGCGCGCTACAGCCGCTCGGCGAAGTCGCTGCGGCGTCTCTTTCTCGACGAGTTCGTCAGCCGGCCGGAATCCGGCGTCGCCGCCATTGCGGAGCACATGGAAACGAATGATGCGGGAGTCAACGTGCGCCGGGCGTCGGAGCTGTACGACCGCATGTTCATGGAGTATGGCGACGACTCGGTCGCGCAGCTCGGCGGAGCCCACGTGGCCTGCGAGCAGGCGTCGAACGTGCTGACCAAGATTCTCGAGCGCGGGCGCCTGGCGGCCTATCTCGAGCAGAGCACCCGCTATATATATTTTGACAAGCCGCTGGGCAATGGATATCGATACATGGTCCCGTCCGAGATCTCCGGCACGCCGGCCGGCCAGAAGTATCGGGCTGTCCTGGATGCTTTGTTCGACACCTATCGGGATCTGATTCCACGGTTGAGTCATCTTTACGAGGAGCAGTACCCGCGCGATCCGAAGGACTCGGAGACCGTCTGGAAAGCGTCGATCCGCGCCCGGGTCTGCGACGACCTGCGCGGTCTGCTGCCCGCCTCGACGCTCTCCAATGTCGGAATCTTCGCCACGGCGCAGGCGTACGAGACCCTCCTCCTCCGCATGCGCGCGCACCGGCTGGTCGAGGTGAGAGATTACGGCGATCTCCTCCTCACGGAGCTCCGCAAGGTGATTCCCGCGTTCCTGAAGCGGGTCGACCTGCCGGATCGCGGTGTCCAATGGAGCGAGTATTTCGCGAAGATCGATCGCCAGATGGAGAGTCTGGCCGCGACGCTGGACGTCTCCCTGCCATCGCGTCCCGAGGTCGCGCTGGTCGAATGGGATCCGGACGCCGAGCTCAAGCTGGCCGCCGCGGCACTCTATACCTGTTCCGATCTTCCGGACGATCATCTCCTCGCCCTGGTGCGCGAGATGAGCGGAGAGGATCGCCGCAAGATCCTGTCCGCCTACGTCGGAGAGCGCCGCAATCGCCGCCACAAGCCGGGGAGGGCCTTCGAGAGGACGTTTTATCGGTTCGACATCCTGGCGAGCTATTCCGTGTTCCGCGACCTCCAGAGGCATCGGCTGCTCACCGTCGAGTGGCAGAAGCTATCGACGGTGCACGGCTACGACACGCCGGAAGCGATCGAAACCGTCGGTGCGCGTGGTCTGTGGGATGAGGCGTTGCTCCGGGCGGCGGATCTCTACGAATCGTTGAGAAATGATTTTGGCCAGGAGGTCGCCCAGTACGCCGTCCCCTTCGCCTATCGAATTCGTTTCAATTTCCATTTGAACGCCCGCGAGGCGTTCCATCTCCTCGAGCTGAGGACGCAGCGCGGCGGCGATCCGGCCTACCGGCGGATCTGCCAGGAGATGCACCGCCTGATCCGCGACCAGGCAGGGCACCGCTTCATCGCCGATGCGATGACCTTCGTGGATCACGAGGACTACGGCCTCGGGCGTCTCGACGCCGAGCGGCGGAACGCCGAACGGCGCGCGGCCGCGCTCTTGGTTCGCGGTCAGGAGGTGCGGCCATGAAGACGGTCCATCTCGAAGAGGAGAAGTTGGACCGGCCTTCGTGTGCTGGAGCTCTCCCCCGCCCGACTCTCCCCCCGACCCTCTCCCACCCGCACTCGCCCGCCCGGGAGAGGCGCCACCGCCCAAAGGCTTGAGCAGGAGCAAGTTGGGAGGGCTCCCCCTCCTCCCGGGGTGTGAGTGCGGGTGGGAGAGGAAGCTGCCGCCATCCGCCCAGGACAGGATGGGCAACGTTAGCGCCTATGGGGCCAGGGGTGAGGCTCAGCTGCTCGCCGCTTCGGCGGAAGCCTCGGTCTTGACTTCCTCCCGGATCTCCAGCCGGCCTGTGCCCGCCAGGCTCCCCAGGTCGATGTCGCCATGGAAACGGACCGGGACGTAGTCGAGGGTCAGGTCGCCCACGATGTGGATCGAGCCGGTGCCCGATTCCCAGTTCGCCTTGGTGAGGTCGCTCAGGTCCGGGATCAGGCGGATGCCGAGCTCGGTCCCGCCGCGCGTCTCGGTGAACTTGATATAGACGTAGGCGCGGTCCACGGCGGCCTTCAGGTACTGCAGATTGGTCTCGGGCCGAAGGCTTGCGACGATCGGCTGCTCCTGTGTCAACTTCTGCACCAGCTCGTTCACGGATCGACCTCCTTGAGGTTGAAGAGAATGTCTCGGGTGCTCGACGTCCGCCCTGGGGCCGACGTGAGGTGCCTCATCATATCCTGGTGCAGGCCGGTCGCTTTCCGGGCCTCCGGCGAACCTCGAGCTGGCGAGCGAGGTCTTGGACGATGGCTTGTATTTCGGGGAGCTGGAGACGGCGGTGGCCTCGATCGACCAGGCCTACGCGGCGCCGCCGCGGGAGCGGGACGCCCCCTCCCCTTGACCCTACACCCCCGCCAGCGGATCGCTGTTCAGCCGCTCGACCATGCGGGAGATCATCCCTTGGACGACGGCGCGGGCGTCGGCAAGCACCTCCTTGGCCTTCGCCTGCTGCTCGGGGGTCAGCACCTTGCGGACCTCCTGCGCGACCTTGCCCCGGGTCACCGCGAGATCGGCCTCGGCCCGGCCCACCGCGCCGGCGGCGTTGCGGATCTCGGCCTCGCTGAAGGTGTCGGCGTGGATCGCGTCGAACATCGTGCCGCGGGTCGCCTGGATCCGCTTCAGCTCGAAGGTGAGCTCGTCCTTGTGGGAAGCGAGGATCCCGCGGACCTCCTTGACCTGCTCCGGCGTGAGGTCCAGGCGCTCGATCACCCGCTGGGCCAGACCCTGGACCTCCGGCTCGTGCACCGCTTGACCGGCGGCGGCGAGCAGGGCAGGAACGAGCAGGGCGGTGGCGGCGACGGCGGCGATGGTCTTTCTGGTCATGAAAAAACTCTCCTGGTTCTCCTGTTGATCCTCGATTCTACCCTCGGGCGTCTCGGCCTTCCACCGCAAGACCGGCATCCAGTCGGCCTGCCGTACCGGCCCGCCACGGACCCCGACGCCGTCACCGGGGCCGGGGATCGACGCAGCCGGTGGCCTGGCGCTCGATCACGCCGGGAAGATCGCGCTCGAACGGGCGCTGGCGTAGGACCGTCCCGCCCCCCGGACAGATCCTCCTCGGAGGACTCTGCACCCCGGGGGCCGATTCCGGCAGAAGGGACACCGGCGAAATGACCGGGGGAAGCGTTCCCCTCGAAGGGAGAGGCCTGTACCTCGAAGGGAGAGGGGTGTACCTCGAAGGGAGAGGCCCGTACCTCGAAGGGAGAGGCCTGTACCTCGAAGGGAGAGGGGTGTACCTCGAAGGGAGAGGCCTGTACCTGGCAGGGGGAGAGGTCGCCCTGACGTTTTCGCCGTCCCCCCGGATTTCCAACGAATATCAGACAGGCGGGTAAGAACGCAGTTCAGCACTACGTTCAGCGGGCGGCTGCCGGATTCCGCTTGGGGAGGGGCTCTGGTATCCTGGGCACGGCCGCCGACAGCATGACTCCGAACAGCAACCCGAAATACCTCCATGCCGGCGAAAGGAGAGGAGATGATGCGCCGTTCCGGAGCCCTCGCGATCACCATTCTGGTGTCCGCAGTGTCCTCTGCCCTGGCGGCTCCTGCCCCGCGGCCTCTCGATCTGACCGTCGACGCGACCGAAGCCCCGCGCGGCATCTTCCACTCCCACCTCACGGTCCCGGCCGCGCCCGGCCCGCTCACCCTGGCCTATCCGAAATGGATCCAGGGCGAGCACGCGCCCACGGGCCCGGTCATGCAGGTGGCTGGATTGACGGTCTCGGCGCAAGGGAAGACCCTGGCTTGGCGGCGCGATCCGATCGAGCGCTTCCTCGTGCAGGTCGACGTGCCGGCCGGCGCCGGCGCGGTGGAGGTGGAGCTCGACTATCTCTCGCCCCCCGAGGGGTTCGGCGCCGGCTACGGCAAGACGCCCAACGCCACGCAGCATCTCGCGGTCGTCGACTGGCACGACCTGCTGGTCTATCCATTGGAAAAGAACGTGGACCAGATCCCGGTGCGCGCCCGCCTCCGCCTGCCGGCCGGCTGGCAGATCGCCACCGCGCTCGCCGTCGAATCCGGCGCAGAGCCAAACGCCCGGCAGGACGGCACCGTGACGTTCGCCCCGACCACGCTCTACAACTTGATCGATGGGCCGGTGCTGGCCGGCGACCTCTTCCGCACGATCGAGATCGGTCCGGCGGAGAGCATGAGCCTGGCGGCCGACCGGCGCTCGTCTCTCGCGATGCCGGAGGCGCGGATCGCCGCCTACCGCCGGCTGCCGGGAGAAGCGCAGGCCCTGTTCGGCGGGCGCCACTACCGCCGTTACCACTGGCTGGTGGCGCTCGGCGACACGCTCGACAACAACGGCCTGGAGCACCACGAATCGAGCGACAACCGCGGCACGACCGGCATGTTCACCGACGAGTCCGAGCTCGTGCGCTGGGCCACGCTCCTCCCGCACGAGTACGTCCACGCCTGGAACGGCAAATACCGCCGCCCCGCGGGCCTCGCGGTCCACGACTGGCAGGAGCCGCTGCGCACCGACCTGCTGTGGATCTACGAGGGGCTCACGCGCTACCTCGGCGACTTCGTCCTCACCGGACGGAGCGGCCTGTGGACCGCCGAGCAGAGCCGCGAGTACATCGCCTACCTGGCCGCGAACCAGGACCACAACCGCCCGGGCAGGCGCTGGCGCCCGCTCGTCGACACCGCCGTGTCCGTGCCCATCCTCGGCGGCCTGCCGCAGCCCTGGACCGCCTACCGCCGCGCCTTCGACTTCTACGACGAATCGGCGCTCATCTGGCTGGAGGCCGACACCATCCTGCGGCAGCGCAGCGGCGGGACGAAATCGCTCGACGACTTCTGCAAGGCCTTTTACGGCGAGACCGGCCCGCCCGCGATCGTCCCCTACACGGTCGACGACGTCTACGCGGCGCTCAACAAAATCGTCCCCTACGACTGGCACGCCTTCTTCGCCACCCGCGTCGAGGCCGTCGCCCCGCGCGCCCCCGTGGGAGGGCTCGAAAACGCCGGCTGGAAATTGGACTATGACGACCGGCCGAACACCTACCAGGCGGCCCGCGAGAAGAGCCTCAAGATCGTCGACGCGACCTTCACCCTGGGCCTGTGGCTCAAAGAGGACGGCACCATCGCCGACATCGTCGTAAGCGGGCCCGCCTGGGAGGCCGGATTCGGCCCCGGCATGAAGATCACCGCGGTGAACGGGAGGACCTGGAGCCGCGACGTTCTCAACGAGGAGATCGCCGCGGCGGTCCATTCGAAAGCGCCCCTGGAGATGACCGCCGCGCAGGGAGAGGACGTGCGGACCTTCCGCGTCGACTACCACGGCGGCCCGCGCTTCCCGCATCTCGTGCGGGACGCCGCGCGCGCCGACCTGCTCGCCGCCATCCTGGCGCCGCGGGCACCGGGCACCAGCGCTCCCGAATAAGTGCGCGACCGCCGGGGGCTCGTGACTACGCCTGCGACGCCTTGCGCAGGAGCGCGATCTGGCCGGAGTGATAGGCGTTGTGCTGGAGAGCGCCGGCGACCATCTCGGCCCTGGTGATGCCGGAGCCGAGCGCGCGGTCGCGGGCGGTGCCGACCAGCTCCCGCAGATCGTCGTCGGACAGCAAGGACACGACGGTCGCGAGGTGCTCCAGAGAGGCGCCCAGCTCGGCGCGTGCGTGGTCCCACGAGCTCTGGTCAGGCGGCGGAGGAGCCGGAAAGTCGCCATCCTCCGGAGGCTGGGGCTCTGCGCCGCCGAGCCGCCGGAGGACCTCGCGCTGCCAGGCCGTCATATGGAGAACGATCTCCCAGATGCTGTGACCGTCGGGAACCGGCCGGGCCGCCGCGGCGGCGAACGGCACATCGCGCAAGAGATCGGCCGTGGCCGGACCGTGCCAAGGGTCCGAGGAATAGCCCTTCCGAAGGAGCGTGGCCAGAGCGGGACCGGAAATCAGGATTCTGTCGTTCACTCGTGTTCCTCCTCCGCCTGGGATTCTGGGATAACGCCGCTTGGAGATCAAGATTCGCCCCCGCTCATGCCCCAGATGGCCTGTCCAGGCGCTCGTTGCGAGATCGTCCTGCAGCAGGTACAATCTTCATGAACGACAGAAAGGATCGACGCTCCACCGTCGGAAGGACGGGGATCGGCGGGTTCGCCGCTGCGCTCACTCCGAGCGGATGCTGTCCTCGAATACCTGAAGACGCTCTCATTCCAGGAGACTTCGCATGGACAGCTACTTGCAGCGTTTCGACCAGACGCCCGTGGCAGAGCGATGGCCTCTCGTACGTCGCTGGATCTCCGAGGGGCCGTTGCCGTTCTACCAGGAGCTCCGGGAGCACAGGCCGGTGCTGGTGATGCCCGAGCTGGTGCTCGCCGCCCGCTTCGCCGACTGCGACGAGGTCCTGCGCCGTTACGATCTCTTCAGCGTCGCCCTCTTGAAGCCGAAGGAGGGCAGCTACTTCATGGCGCAGGACGACACGGCGGTCCATTGGCGTGAGAAGTCGATCATGAAGGCCGTCCTCGACTTCGAGGAGCTGCCGTCGATCCGCGAGTACGTGGGGAAGAAGACCGCCGCGCTCCTGGCGTCCGCCAACGGGAAGATCGACGCGGTCGACGGGCTCTCCCGCGCGGTGCCGGTCGGCCTCGTCCAGGACCGGTTCGGCTTCACGCACAGCGATCCGAAGCATCTGCAGAGCTGGTCCTACTGGAACCAGATGGACACCTTCTGGAACCAGCCCTTCAGCGGCGCCGCGGACCCGCAGGGCATCACGCGGGAGCGGGAGCTCGCGAACCTGGCGATGGCGGCGTATCTGGTCCCGCTGATCGGCCGGCGTGTGCTGGAGCTCCAGGTCCGTGAACACTGGGACGAGTCGACCGTGGGCAGGGTGAAGGGGCTCCTCTCCAACGCCGTCAAGGACGCGCACGAGCTGCTCCACCGTACGGAAGCGAAAGCGCCGCTCAGCACGGACGGGAAGGATCCGATATCCCGCCTGCTGACGCTGTCCTTTTCCAAGGCGCTCATCTTCGACATGGAGCGCCTCATCATCAATATCGGCGGCCTGCTGATCGGCACCGTCGAAACGACGTCCCATGCTGTCGTCAATGCGCTGAGCTTCCTCCTTCAGAAGCCGGATCTGCTGGCGAAGGCGCGGGCGGCGGCCGTGGCGGGCGACCTCGCGACCGTCGACGGTCATGTCTTCGAAGCGCTGCGCTTCAAGCCGGCCTTCACCTACTTCATGCGCACCTGCGAGAAGGACACGGTGCTCTCGCGCGGCACGGAATTCGAGACGCCGGTCGCGAGCGGACAGACCGTGCTCGCCCTGACCGCTTCCGCCATGTTCGACGAGACCGCCTACGGCCACCCCGATCAGTTCGACCCGAGTCGAGACCTGCGCAGTATGTTCCATTTCGGCCTGGACATGCATGAGTGCCTGGGCCGTGCCATCGGTGCAGTGATGATCCCGGAAATCGTGCGGCAGGTCCTGCTGTTGCAGGATCTCCAGGCCGGTGCGGTCGACTACAAGGGCGGTCCAGTGCCTCAGTCGTGGCCCTGGCACTGGAAACCCGCGTGAGCTCTCCAACAGGCTGATGCCGCCTCTCCCAACGTAACACATCCGGCCGCCCAGCGCGGCGGCCGGAGATTGATCGCCAATTGATCGGCCGGTCTTGACGTTTGCTTGCCCTCTCGATAGGATGTCGGTCAATCGCGCTGACCACGCCACGAACAAGCTTCAAAATCCCAAGTCGCAATTTTCCACGACGGAGAAACCGTACTCCTATGTCTGCCCCAAAAGCATCTTTCAAGTTCCAGGACTACAAGGGCGTCTTGCCCTACTCCAGCGAGCTCTTCGGTGTCTATCAGCCGCTTCTCGGCTGGAAATCGAAGCGTCAAGAGCGGCGTTTTTCCAAAGGGTCTGCCGTGGATCTGCTCCGGCCCGTCGAGCGCCTGTCCGAGGGTCTTGCGCCGAAGCTGACCTTCAAACCGGGCCAGGAAGTTCAGCTGACCGGTTTCGATCCCGGAAAGTCGCTGCCGGAATTTGCGGGGAGCCGCAGCCCTTTTGTCACGGAGCTGCGACGAGAGATCGACAGCCAGTTGCATGATCGCGCAGCCAAGATCTCGGATGCGGAGCTCGCGAAGCTTCTGGAGCTTCCCGCCGTGACCAAGCTGCTGCAGGGGAGTGTCGCCCACTCCGTGAACCAGCGGATTCACGACGCGCCGAAAGCCGCGACAGGCGCCAGGCAGACCGCCGCTTTCACCCTGGAGGATGGAAAAGCGGTGATGCAGTATGAGGCGGGACTGGCGGCCACGCTCATGCAGCTCAAGGATGCAAAGCAGTTCAATGCGCTGCGCAACCTGCTCGTCCCGGTGGATTGGAAGCAGATCCATGCCGGCCTCTTGCTCGAGGTGTCCAGGCAAAATGTGCTGGAGCAGTTCGTGCCGGCGCCGGACAACCCTCTGGACAGTCTCGATCCGAATTTCGATCTCGACCGCGTGGCGCTCTCGCCCATCGGTATCGTCCATCTGTTCCGGCAGTATTTCTTCGAGCTGGACACCTTCCTCGGCAGCCCCGTGGGTCACGTTTGGTTGAGCCCGGGCACGACGCTCGAGCTCATCGAGATCAGCACCCGCAAGGTGATCGTGGAGAAGACCTTCGAGCAATCGATCGAGAGCACGAAGAAGAGCGAGCTCGACACGACGGACAAGGATGAGCTGGCCGATGCGGTGAAGCAGGACAACCAGCAGGACATCAAGTTCGGCGCGAGCGTCTCGGCCAGCTATGCCGGCGTCACCGCTTCGTCCAACTTCGACATGAACAACACGCAGAAGCAGGCGCGCGAGACGTCGCACAAGCACATGCGCGACCAGAGCACGAAGCTCTCCACCGAGATCAAGACGAGCTACAAGACCACGTTCAAAACGGTCACCGAGACGACGGACACGACGAGCAAGCGCTACGTCATCCAGAATCTCTCGGTCGACAAGCTGCAGAACTACGAGCTGCGCCGGAAGATGCGGCAGGTTGCCGTGCAGGTGCAGGACGTGGGCACCTACCTCTGTTGGCAGACCTATGTCGATACCCCCGGCGACGTCCTCGATCTCGCGACGCTCGTCCACATCGCCCAGCCGGCGGATCTGGACAGCATCCCGCACCCGGACGAACCCGCGAAGCTGGATCCGGTGACCAAACCCTACGTCGTCGAGTTCCCCTATGAGAACGTCTCGGACGGCGATGACACGGACGTGATTTTCTACGAAGGCGACGACAAGGAAGCCGGGCTCAATCACAACGACTTCATCGTGTGGCAGCGCGACTACCATCTCGACTCCGGCGGTCTCGGCTACACGCTCGACAAGACATCGCTCGAGATCACCTCCATGCATTCCGACATCTGCGTGCCCAAGGTCACCGCATTGAACGAGCCCGGCAAAGTCCGCGTTTCGCTCGAGCAGGTGAACTTCGCCGATCAGCCGGCCGTGAAGCTCCAGATCACCGCCACGTGGAATCCTCCCGCCCAGGACCTGACCGAGTACAACAAGAAGATGGTGGAGTACACCAACGCCAAGAAGCGTGCGCAGCGGGAGGCCTACAACAAGGCCGTGAAGGAGCGCATCACGATCGCCAGCAAGATCAGCCCCCGCCCTGCGGACGAGCTGCGCGAAGAGGAGCGCATCACGATCTACCGCCAGCTCATCCAGGAGATGCTCCTGCCGAAAGGTTATGGGAGCAAGGATGCGGTGCCGGAGACGCCGGACACGCAGGCCACGCGGCACGTGCTCTCGGAGCTGATCAATTCCATCTTCGATGTGGACAAGATGCTCTACTTCGTCGCTCCGGAGTGGTGGAAGCCGCGCCATGCGCGCGGGGTGCAGAGCTTCGGTGGAAAACCGAAGGGAGCGATCGGCCCTGTTTCAGTGGCGAACCAGGTCGGGTGGGACCGTGAGGACGACGTGGCGCGCAAGCACTATTACATCACCGACGAATCCGCGCCGGCGAAGCTCGGCAGCTCCCTGGGCTGGGTGCTTCAGCTCGATGGCGACAACCTGCGCAATGCCTTCCTCAACGCTCCGTGGGTCAAGGCCGTGATGCCCATCCGCCCCGGCAAGGAAAAGGCCGCGTTGAACTGGCTCAAGCACGTCGAAGGCTTCAATGGTATCGGCCCGAGTGACCTCTATGCCGGCGAAGGGACCGACGACCAGGGGCACCCGCTCAATGGCAAGCTGCTCGTGGACGTGCTCGATTTTCTGGCCGAGTCCGTGGCGAAGAAGCATGTGGAAGAGCTCACCACCAAAGACTTCGACCTGTCCGATCCCCAGCTGCCGCATGACCCGGACACCACCGTCACCGCGACGCCCGTCGACCGCGTCTGGGAGCACGGGTTCAATCCCCTGATGGGTGGCTTCCAGGCCCGGCCGCTCTCCACCGACGATGATCCGAACGGATCGGAGAACTTCCAGATCTTCGATCAATGGGTGGAGATCCTGCCCACCGACCAGGTCGTGCCCGTTGTCGTGGAATACGATCCGAAGACCGGCCGTCTGAAGGACCCCGCGCCGTAATGAGCCACCGCAATTACGACCACGCCTACTTCGAGAACGAGCAGGGGACCAAAGTCCCGGGCGAGAACCTGTACTTCAACAAGTTTCGCGAGCTGGGTAAGCCGTGGAACCAGAACGTCGACCTGACCAACTATTTGGACCCGTCGCTCCGGACCCAGCTTCAGCCGCAGGTCATCCCCAGGCAGTCTCAGGGGATGGCCTCGCGGTACGACTTCTACATCGGGCAGAAAACGTGGAACGCGCTCGCGAGATCGCCTCCACCCGTCTTGAAGGTTACATTGCTGTTCGGCGTCGAGCGGGACCTGGACAATCTCGGGTTGCGCTACTACTTCGAGCAGGTGGAGGACCGCGTTCTGATCAACATCCCAGGCCGCGAAGGCGCGCGCTGGAACATCGGAATCTCGGGGCTGGTGGATTCCTCGCTGGGCATCGTCACGAACCAGGTCCAAGATTTTTTCAACCTGATCGGCTTCACCTCCCCCTACACGATCACGACTCTCGCGGCCTATAGCACGGGATATGGCGGGTTGAACCAGACGGTGAACGAAGGTTTGATCCCGTTGAAGGACGTTGAAACCGTCGTGTACTACGACTGCGTCTATCGGGCCGACAAGCCGGCGTTGCCGAGTGGCGAGGCTCCGGTCGCTCTCTCCGCGGCCGAAACCAACAATGGAGCGGATGAGATCGATGCCAGCCACAATGGATCGGCCTTCAACACGCAACGCGCTCGCAAGAAGCTCCTCGATGCGACGTCGAACAACGTGAAGATCGTTGCGTACATGGCCACGACCGGAGGAAGCCCCCTCTACAAGAACCCCACGATCAGCGGTCCTCAATACACGGTCGACATCCCCACCAAGATCGATCTCCGGGCCGCCACGCCCGGCTCACCCGTCACCCTGGTGGAGTGCCTGTTCGCCCTCACCATTACGCGGTGCCTGGCCTACGCCGAGATCGAAGGCCAGGTCAATGCCAGGGAAGTGCCGGCGTCCTTCAAAGATCTGCGTGCCGGTTTTCCGCAGCGCGGACAGGTGGCCTCTTCGACGGCGACCCTGGCCGCCAAGCCGGGTTTTTCTCCGACCACGACGCTGCTCGACTGGGGACGAGCGAACGCAGCCAAAGTCAAGACGGCCCAAAAGGACATCGACGCCGCCATCAAGCTGATCTCGGACCGCGAGCTGATGTACGTCGGCGGCTACCCGGGCCCCACGAATGTCGCCGGCGCACTCCATGCGGCGCTGTTGCCCGAATTCGGCTGGGAATTCTTGCTCTGAGGGGTGTTTCGAAGGCCAGGCTTCCTCGCGCGGAGTCCTCCCCCCCTGGCCCCCTCTCCCATCTTCCGCCCTCCCCCCGCCGGGAGAGGGGGAAACCGGCCGGCGCCCCTCTTCTCGGGACCGGGCTGGTGAGCAGCGCCTGCTGTAACGAAGCATCGGCCGTGGCTCTCGCCAACGACGGCCGGATCTTCGTCGCGTGTGGCAATGACGGCATCGATCCGCCGGACGATTTCGGCCACGGCTGGGGTGTGATCGGGGTGGTTCCGTGGTCCTGAGCCCGCTGCCTTGTTGGAGGCACCTGACGCCGGAAGCCTACCGTGCCCGGGTGGCCGAGCTGATTCACCAGATCGAAATGACCGCTGCTGCCGAGCGTGCGAAGAAGGGTGTGGAGCCTCTCGGCGTAGAGAGGATCTTGGCGCAGGATCCGGAGACCCGGCCTGAGACCCTGGATCGCTCGCCGGCGCCCTTCGTCCATGCCGCGACGCGGAAGATCCGGAAGGAGCTCTGGCAAGCCTACGGCTGGTTCGTGGCCGCCTATCGGGAGGCGGCGGACGTGCGCGGATAGCTAAATAAGTCCCTGGATCCTAATCCGGGAACCTAATCCGGGGGCGCCGTCCATCTGATCGTGGACGTGAGCGGCTGGTTCGAGTGAGAGGTCAGTTCCAGTGTCGAACGAGGAGGACTAGGGGGGCTCGACACGACTCGCCTCATTGACGACGCTCCGAGCTCGACGTACACTGAGCGAGAAGTTGTACGTCAGGAGGCGGCGCCATGCACACCAAGCTCACTCTGAGGATCGATGACGAGCTGATCGACCGGGCCAAGTCTTATGCCCGCCGGTCAGGCAAGTCGGTGTCACAGCTCGTCGCCGACTACCTGGAGATGCTCCCCGAGCCGGGACAACACAAGCCCCGGCCGCTTACACCGATCGTGGAGTCGCTGCGCGGAGTCCTGGCCGGTTCTGGGCTCGATGAAGAGGACTATCGCCGGCATCTGAAGGAAAAGCACCTTTGAGGCTGCTCTTCGATACCAACGTCGTGCTCGACGTGATGTTGGATCGGGAGCCCCATGTGGCGGCGTCGGCCGATGCATTATCGCGAGCGGAAGCGGGCGATGTGACTGGTTGTATCTGCGCCACGACAATCACTACAATCCATTATCTTGCGAGCCGTGCTCTCGGCGCCGAGAGGTCGCTCGCCGAAGTGAGGAAGCTCCTCAGTCTCTTCGAGATCGCGCCGGTGAACCGGACGGGATCGGAGATCCGAGTGAACGTAAAATCCCTGGAACTTAAACTGCCCCTTCGCTATCTACCCGTCACCCTTTGGGATCGGAGGGCGGTATGGTAGGTCCCTGGAACCTAATTCGGCCTCGGCACTCATTTCGGCGGCAACGGCGTGAGCACGATCAATTCCGAAAGACGTCCTGGAGACTCTCGACAGTCAAGACGCGCTCGCCCCATTCCAGGAGACGGTCCGGATCTGCGGAGCGCACCCGCTCTTCGATCTCGGGCTCCAAGGGGCCGAACTTCAAACGGAGCTGCCGGAGCACCAGCCGGGCTTCCCCCTCCTGCCGGCCCTCCTGCCGGCCCTCCTGCCGGCCCTCCTGCCGGCCCTCCTGCCGACCCTCCTGCCAGCCCTCCTGCCGGCCTTCTTCTCGGATCTGCCGATTCCAACGGTCGATACTTTCCGCCAACATGGTTTCCAGCTCCTCCAGAGTGAGCTTGGCAGCCTCCTCCGGGTTCAGTCCAAATCGCGGCAGGATGACCCCTTGCAGCCAACTCTCGAAGGCCTGCCGCAAGGAGGCCTCGGCGACGTTCTGCCGCAGCCGGTGGACGCTCGCAAGAACATCCGACCAGTCGTCGCTCTTCTCGATGCGGAACAGCTCGGCCACCGGGCTGTTCCGCTCTGCCAGGCCCTCGAGCGGATAGGCAGACTCGTCGATGAGCCGGTACCGCAGCTGGGGCCTGTAGATCTCGGCCGAGGCATCCAGATCCCCGATCAAGGAACCGAGGTCCGTCGCCACGTTCCACCGCTCTCCCCCATTGTAAATGACGAGGGGGATGATGGGCGGAAGCTTCTTCCAAGCCGCCGCCGGCCGGCCGCTCAGCAGGCGCTGGTAGAGGAGGCCCTCGTAGGCCATGAGGCGCACCGGCATGGAAGGGTCCGGCCGTGACTGGAACTCCAGGAGGATGTAGATGTAGACCGGGTCTCCTCCGTCCTTGCGTCGAAATTTCCAGATGAGGTCGCTCTCGCGGTAGATGAGCTCTTTGGAGACCAGGGAGGTTTCGTCCCGCTCGCCGGAGTCGAAGTCGATGAGCTCCACCCACCGTTCGCCCACGATCTCCCGGAGGAGGTCCTGGATCATGCGCCGCTGAGCAAACAGGAGGCGGTAGCTGAGGTCGTGCCGTCCCATGATTTTTCCGGCTCGAACTATCTCATGGGATGCCTCCCGCGGCAAGATCTGCTTGCGAGAGGGGTCGGCCAGAATGAATGGATGGCTGGCGCTCTTGCTGCGGCGCCGCTGTTCCCTGCTTTTTGCAAAGCGGCGCGGAAGGCGCCCCAGGGAGAGGTGTGTGCGTGCCCTTGGCAATCCGGTCACGGGGGACGCGAGCCGGGCCAAATCGGAGGTGTCGAACGACCGGATGGTCCGTCTGGGGCGTGAGCGGGGGTGATTTCTGCTCCCCGAGGCGTGGTCAGCCCAGGGTCGCAGCCAACAGGAGGGCATACTTCCGGGGAAGGTTAAATAAGTCCCTGGAACCTAACTCCTCGGCTGGCAAGCCTACGGCTGGTTCGTCGCCGCCTATCGGGAGGCGGCGGACAAGCTGAGGACGGGAGATCGGAACGCGGCCTTTCCGCGGGGCAGCTTCCCGCCGCCTCTGCCGTTCGTTCCAGTCTGAGCGCCGGTTCCCGGGCGCCGACTCGACAGATGGTCGCGGGCGGACCGGTGAATCGTACCGGTCGATGGTCGAAGTGTGCCTCGTGGGGCGGCCGCCGCGAGCCGGTCGCTTGACGGCGCCGCTCGAATGCGTCGAGAAAGCGGTAAACGCCACTCCGAGAGCCCGGGAAGCCTGCAGAGCGGCGCCACAGCGTGGCCGCGGAAGGCGCCGTATCACATAGTGCCTTAGCGACTTCTTTTCATTTCGGTGGCCACCTTTAGGGCACCTTTAGGCGGCACCTTTAGGCGGCACCTTTTAAGGTGTCCCTGAATTGCCTCGGACGGGGGCGATCGCCCTGGTCGGCCGGACGCCCTCGGTTTTGGCCTTCTGGCCGAGTTGACAACTGTCGCACTGCGTGCTACAGTTAAGGCATGGCTGAATCCATCACTCAGCGCGAGCTCCGCAACGCCAGCGGCGAAATCATGCGCCGGCTCGATCAGGGTGAGTCCTTCATCGTCACCCGCAACGGCGTGCCGGTGGGCGAGCTCACTCCGCTACGGCGCTATCGATTCGTGACCGCTGCGGCAGCGGTGGCCATCTTCAAGGCCGCACCGGCCATCGACGCCGGCCGCTTCCGTGCCGACCTCGATGCATGGGCCGACCAGGACCCTCTACCCCGTGCCTGACCAGCGCCCCGCTCGCGGGGTCCTCGACACGTCGGTCGTCATCGATCTCGAACGCATCGAGCCGTCACAGCTCCCGATCGAGGTGGCCGTGAGCGCGATCACGATGGCCGAGCTCGCTGCCGGTCCGCACGCCACGACGGATCCCGAAGAGCGGGCACGCCGCCAGGACCGGCTCCAGCGAGCAGAGGCCGCTTTTGATCCTCTGCCTTTCGACGCGGAGGCGTCACGCGCTTACGGGCGGATCTACGCCGCCGTGGTGGCTGCGGGGCGCAAGGCGAGGGGTGCACGCGCCCTCGACCTCCTCATCGCGGCGACCGCGTGCGCCGCTGGTCTGCCGCTCTACACCCGCAATCCTGACGACTTCGACGCGATCGGCGATCTCGTCGAGGTCGTAAGTGTGTGACTGGGTCGGGCCGAGCGGGGCCAGGCACTTAATCGGGCCGCAGTCAGACGGTCAGCACTCGCCCGCTGCCGGCGCGGGCGATCACGCCGCCGAACGGGCGGCACCGAGCCGCACTTCGCGGCTCGCGTAGACCAGCGCAAGGCCCATCAAGGCGAGCACGCTCGCGGCGGCAGCGCCGCGAGCGCTACTGGCGAAGCGGAGCGCCGCCACCACGCAGTCCTCCACCTCGATCTCGTGCTGAGCCACGCCGCCCGAGGCGCTGACCACCTCCGCCTCACAGCCCATGAGCCACAGCAAGAGGTCGACGAGGTGGAGGTCGTCTCATCGATCTCTGCGGCTGATTGTGTTCCCTGCGTCATGTCGGTCTCCCTTCGGGGTGGTCAGAGAGGGCGCCCGATGCGACGAGCGCACCAAGCTCTGCGTCTTGGTGCCGCAAGACCTGTGCCGAATCAACCCGGGATGGGGCGGCCGCGGTTGGTTCTCCGTGAACTGGCTCCCGTTCTCCATGAACCGGCCGCCGTTCTCCATGAACCGGCTCTGGTTCTCCATGAACTGGCTCCAGTTCTCCATGAACCGGCCGCGGTTCTCCATGAACCGGCTCCGGTTCTCCATGAACTGACTCCGGTTCTCCATGAACTGGCTCCGGTTCTCGGTGAACTGACCGCGGCTTTCCATGAACCGGCTCGCGTTCACCATGAAACAGTCCGCGTTCGCGGCGATCTCGGCTCCGTTCATGGAGAACCCGGCCCTGTTCACACCAAACCGCGACCGGTTGACCACGACCCACCCCTGATCACCGGTGAGCACTGCCGGAGGTAGGAGCCAGGCACTCATTCTGGGACGCCCTCCTCCCGGGAGACCCGGCCACGGTCTCGATCGGGGCAGCGATCCGGCAGCCGCTCTTCCAGGAGCCGGGCGATCTTCTCCCGGCGCTCGCGGTGCTGCTCGGCCCGCCGGTCCAGGAGGAGCTGCAGCTCGTGCTGGATGGCGGCGTCGAGGATCTGCCGGGTAATGCCCACGACCCGTCCGCCGGTCTCCTCCACCACCGGCGCGGCGTAGCCAGACAATGAGCTGCGCCTTGGTCTCGGCCACCAAAGTGCCAAGATCCCGGGAAACTGCTCCACCGGGGCTGACGCCAGGCACTTATTCCGGGGGGCTGGGTAGAGTCGACGGCGGGCGCGGTGGCTACAGGCTGAGGGAGTCGCTGTTCCCGGCGGCTTTCGCCTTGACGCCGGTGCCTCAGTCTCGGCCATGGCTCCGTTTCCCGCCGCCGCTCATCGAACTGGGCGTGCAGATTTCCCGCACCCAGCTCTCGGACGGGCTTCACGAGAGGGCATGCACGGATCTCCGTCGCAGGCGCGTCTTGAGGATATCGACCACCCCCAGGTCCCCAAACACCTCGGTGTAGCCGAAGCGCCCCGTTCCACTGACGCGCAGCTTATGCCGCCGGCAGAGGAACCGTCGGACCCGTTCCAGCACGTGCCAGCGGATGGCGTCATCCGCTTGGCCTGTGAAGCCGAAGCTGAAGTATTCGGCCCATCCCGAGACGAGTCGGTTGAGCCGATCTTGTAGCTGCGGCCACGGGGCGGGATTGCCCCGGAACAACAGGGTGTTGATCTTCTCCTTGATCCTCTTCTGGGACTTCTTCGAGGGCCGGGCGCCGATGAATCGATTCCCGGTTTGCCAGTGCCGGACCGGACCGAAGGTGTAGCCCAAGAAGTCAAACGGCTGTTCTCGGGCGTGACAGAGGCGCGTCTTGGTGGGGTGGATCATCAGGCCGAGCTTCTCCAGCCAACGCGACACCAGAACCAAGCTTTCTTCGGCTTGACGACGGCTCGCGCAGAGGATGACGAAGTCATCGGCGTAGGAGACGATCTGTCCCAACCGTTCCGACGCCCCGGTCTTCCTCCAGTGGCGCAGAAGGCGGTTGATGTATACGTTAGCCAGCAGAGGTGAAACTACACCACCTTGGGGAGTACCCCGCTTGCTTTTCTTGCCGCCCGTCATCCGCCGGTTTCCCCTCTCATCCCGCTCCTCCACCGGGGACTTCAGCCACAGCTTGAGCAGACGCAGAATCTTCCCGTCGGCCACCCGTCGCGCCACGCTCCGCAGTAGCTCGGCGTGGGGGATGGTGTCGAAATACTGCGACACGTCGGCGTCAACCACGTGTTCCTGGCCTCCATACAGCCGCTTCCGGACCTCAGCCAGTGCGTCATGCGCACTGCGCTCGGGTCGATAGGCATAGGCGTTGTCCTCGAAGTCGACCTCGAAGATCGGCTCAAGGAACAGCACGACAGCAGTCTGCACTACCTGGCAGGCGTTAGGTGCCACCCGTTTCGCGAGCTCGGCCGTTCTCCCTTTCCAGTGCAGAGTAGGTGCCAGAGTAGGTGCCTGCCGTTTATTCAGTTTATTCAAGCTTCTCCTGAAGCGACCTCCCCTCCCCCGAGAACCGCTCCACCGAGTAGGTGCCTGCCGTTTACTCAGATGCCAGGATCGGGTTCGAGCTGGCCGGTTTGTTGTCGTCCCTCCGGGGGCTTGAGGTAAAGTGGGGGCTTGAGGAAAAGTGGGTCTTCCTCACTCGGGGTCGCCGTCCCTTCGTAGCTCCTTTTGCAACGTGCCGACCAGCCACTTTCCCAGTAGTCTGTAGGTCATGAAATAGTCCGGAATCTTCTCGCGAAGCCACTCCACGGCCTCGCAGATAACTGCCCATGGCAACAGAAGGCACTCTCTGATAAACCGCGGATTGTCTGAAAAAGCCGCCATAACGATTGACCCGGGGAACAGAATCACCAGCCAGATCGGCACGCCGATAAGCACTATAAACACGCCGAGGGTGAGACCGATACCAAACAACCAAAACCCAAATGCTGCTAAAAATATCACAGCGATCGCAAAAGCGAGCAGCCGGATCAGAAAGAATAGAGTCTTCATAAAATGCATAAAGCCCCTGTAGGTGCCCCTTGTAGGTGCCCCCCGGAGTAGGTGCCACGCGTTCATCTTGAGTGGGCGGGGAGAACCGCCAGTTCTCGCCGCTAGGTGACCTGCGTGGCGGGACTTCTAGACTTCGACGTACTCGGCGATGACGGACGGCTCCGGGATTGCCTCACCAGCCTCTCGCATACCTTCAAGGTGGAAGTCGATGGCTTCCCGAATCAGGTCGAGGAGCTCTTCCTTGGTCTCGGCCGCAGCCACACAGCCCGGCATGTCAGGTACGTAGGCGCTGTAGTTGTGCTCCGCTTTCTCGACGACGACTGCATACCGCATGAGGATCTCCTGCTATTTGAGCCCAGCCTCAAGATACTGTTCAGCCGTTCCCGGACGCAAGTCCATGCTGGGCTTGCCCGACACCTTCCGACGCTGAAACACCCCGTCGGCTGCCTCAACTTCCGCTTGACGCCTCGTGACCGCGGCATGTCAGGCAGCGCGCCGGGGTGTTCCACCCGTTGAGCCGTCATGAGTACTTGCTCAGGGAGAGCCTTTCCGTTGAACAAGAGGGTCTCTCTCGTGGAACGGGGAAATCCTTCCCGCTCAAGGACAGCTCGCTAGCGCATCCGTGTCGGTGATGGTGACGAAGGTCCGATTGAGCGGGTTGGTGTAGTGCTTGACGATCGAGGGTTGGAGTGTATCCGTGACGGTGATGCTCACACCTTGGTTTGTGAGGCCGGCAGCGAAGACCCAATAACGATTGTTGAGCGCGCACGCGTTCAGAACCTTCACCACCGACTCCACGTTGTTGGCATTGAAGAACCAGAAGTAGCCAGTCTCATCTGTGAGTTTGATCGCCTGCGCGGTGCCATTCGAAGTCGACGTCTGGTAGGTCGCCTCGACCTTGAAGCGGCCGTTGTTGAGACACAAGGTGTCAGCGTCGGGAATACAGGATGGGGGTGGAGGTGGCGGAGCATCATTCTCGGCGATGCGATAACGGATGCCGATACCCTTCATTTGAATCGGCCCTTGTGGTCCGCTGCCAACTGGTGGACGCTGCGAGCCGACCTCGATATCGAAGGTCTGGCCGGAATCGGTTGTTGGAATTCCTGCAAAGACGTTGTCGGCATCGAACTCGTCGAAGCTGACGGACACTCGGAACTCTCCAGGCTGCAGGACGGCATTGAACCCGGTCAGTTGGTGGCAAAAGTTCTGGAGCGAGGGAAAGGTGTTCATGAACGTGATGGACTGTATCGTAGAGGTACCCTGTATTACGGAAGCGGTAGCTCTAAAATCGCGGCTGAACGACGATTCGTTGTAAAGGCATGCGGTCACGGACGATATCGTCCCGCCGTTTACGGTCGTGGCATAGCCGCTGCCGGCGATGGTTGATGACGACCCACCCGGTTGCCAGTACCAGTTAAGGTTGCCAGTATAAAAGGATCGATCCACGGCCGCTGCCTTGTCATAGAATGCTATCCGTTTTGCGACCGCACCGTCCGCCGAAGCCGGGCTTCCGTCGGCGCGCAGATTTCCGGCTAGAGCCGATGAGATTAAAAGAACCAGTGCTACGTCTCTTCGCATGATCCACCCCTATCAATATGGGACGGCGATATTGCCATCCGTGTATCTGAGCATCGGTGATGGCGCGAGCGCTGCTTAAACGTGGAGCGCTTCACTGGCGTCAGAAAACCGGATTGATTCAAGCTTAGACGAGTTGCTAAGGCATGTCAATGTCATCATCGGCTGGAGTCGGCGGGTGAGCTGCTTCTGTGGCTTCCGTCTTGAGGCCCATTGCCCCCGGCGCACGTCACGCCGGGGGCGCGCGAACCTTGAGAACGACTCATCCGATAAGGAGATCAGGAGAGCCACTAAGCTGACCTGCTCACCGGATAAGATCATCAAGTGGTCTGATGAGCCGACTGACTGACCTGATAGGGAGGCCGGGCGATCCTGGAGCGCCACGATCCCCAAGAGCCTGATCTCGCGCCTCGACATTTCCCCGCTTCCAAACGAGCGGCCGACGTCCGGCGGGTTGCCGAGGAGATGATCCCCCTCTTCCAGGTCCAGGACGTCCACCGCGAGGCTCTGGCCGCTCTCGTTCTCTTCCAGGAGGCGGCCCGCCAGGACCGGCTCACGGTCGAGAAGACGCTCGCGGTCGCCGCCTATCTGCGCGAGGCACGCCACGAGCCGGCGCTCCACTTTGCGTGGAGCCCTCCCTGAAAATAGGCAGGGACCGGCCCGCCACCCACGGGCCGGTTCCCCCAAGGCGGAAAGACAGAGTCGGGGGTGCCTGCCCCCGGCGCTCTGCTGCTTCCTACATCTCAAAGAGCCTGCCGCTCCCCGACTCAGACGCCCAGGAACGTCTGGCGGGACGCATGCGGCGAGGAACGGACGGTCCGCTCCGAGGAACGGACGGTTCCCACCATCGAGCGGGCTGCTCGCTCCGCCGTGGGAGCCACCTGTTCCGCGGTACGGACGGTCGGCACCGCGGTCGGAAGCCTCGCTCCCCGGTGCGAGCGGCTCGCTCCGTGGAGCGGAAGGCCCACTCCGCGGTGGGAGCCGTCCGCTCCGGGATGGCGAAGGCTTGGAACCTGGAGCGAACCGTCCGCTCCTCCTCCCTGGCGCACGATTCTCACATGCAACTACCAAGGGAGAGGCATCATACACCTAATCTTGATCTCCTGCATCCAAAGAGTTATATTCCCATCCAGATGGTGCTGCTTTCCGGAGCATCCTGGAGATGGCCGGAGGGCGGCGGGCTCTTTGACATCGCATTGTACCGGGCAGGGAAGAAGGGCGGCCTTTCCTGCCTGGCCTGCCTTTGCTCGAGGCGCGGCAGCCGTGGAGGACTGCCGCGCTCCCACCTCGTTTTACTGAGCTCCCTCAGTTCCAGATCGTCTTCCACCAGGGCTCGTCGTCCTCGGCGGGCGGGTTGCTGGCTTTCAAGTTCATCCGGCTACGGATCTTGGCGGGGTCCCAACCGGTCAGGGATGCCAGGTTGGAGGCCTGTTGCTCATAGCGCTGGTGGAGCTCGCGGCGGTAGGCGTCGGCCTCGGGACAGCGGTCCTTGCCGGTCCAGGGGTGGCGCAGGATGTAGCGGCCCTGGAAGTTGTTGCGGTCTCCGGTCTGCTGGAAGACCAGGTCCTCGGGGAAGTGCGCGCCGTCGTAGCGCAGGTGGAGACGGGTGAGGAAGACGTTCTGCGCGCCGCTGTTGTCGGAGCTCGGATCGGACCAGAAGACCCCCAGCTCCTTGAGCTCCTTGGCCGACAGCGGATCGGCCGCGCAGGGATCGCACCAGCTCATGTCCCAGGCGTACTCCAGGAACACGACCCGCATGTCCTCCTTCTTGACCTGCCGGGAGAACATGTCGCGGTAGAAGTTGGAGAAGTCGTCCTTGACGAAGAGGGGGACGTCGACGTCCGAGGGGAGACGGACGGTGCGGTAGTTCGTCGTCTCCACGCGGCCGTCCCGCGTCAGGGCGTAGACGAACAGCTCCTGCGCTCCGTCGGCGTTGACCATGCCGAGGCGGATCGGCAGCATGAACTTGGGCGACTCGTAGGCGACCTGGATCGGCCGCAGGTAGGTGAAGCCGAGCTTCGACTGCTCGGTCAGGTTGACCTTGGCGACGAAGAAGCGCATGCCCTGCTTCAAATAGCTGCCGAGCACCCGCGAGGCACCCGGAGGAACCCGGTAGCCGCTCTCGCGCAGCCAGGTCTCGAGCCCTTCGCTCTGCGTCGCCGACAGGATCAGGATGTCGTACTCGCCGACCGTATAGCTCGCCTCGATGGTCACCCCGAGGCTCTTGGCGCGAGTCGCATCGGCTCGCGCGCCGCCGGCGGCCTGGGGTGCCGGCATGGCCTGGGCTTCATACATGATCCGCTGACAGGGGTTCTCGTCGAAGTACTCGACGAGCCGCGGCGAGGAGTAGGCGTCCAGGTGCTCCAGCAGGGCGCGCTCCGCCACGTGGATTTGCTCCCTCCGGAGGAAGGTGGGCACCGGGATGACGATCGCGAACTCCTTCGGGTCCCCCTTGAAGTCGTTGGCCATGGTCATGACGGTGCGGTCGCCGTCGCGCACCAGGACCACCTGGGAGGCGTGGTTGAACAGGCGGGTGTCCGCCTTGGCGACGTAGAAGCCGCAGAAGGACAGGGCGGTCCCCGCACCGACGGCGAGAGCGACGAGGGCGAAGAGAGGGGTGATGAGCCGTTTCACGCGAATCTCCTTTCGTCCAGGAGCGGTTCGGCGAGCACCGGAGTCGGGCTCCGGCGCCAGGCGTAGCGCGTCCCGGGCAGCAGCCGGTCGAGGAGCGGCACCAGGGGCGAGAGGAAGGCGAGCGACAGGAGGAGCCCGTTGGGCCGGTAGAGCACGAAGTGGACGAACCCGGCGCCCACCGCGACGAAGAGGGCGAAAAGGACGCGGCCGGCCCGGGAGTCCGGCGTCGTCTTGGGGTCCGAGATCATGAAGAAGGTGAAGAGGAGGAAGGCGCCGCTGGCGAGCTGGTGGAGGGGGATCGCCATGGGCTGCCCCAGCCAGAGAGCGCGGCCGAAGAGGACCGCCAGGTAGAAGGCGAGGAACGCCCAGGTGACGTCGCTCCGCGCCGCCCGGTGGACGACGAGCCCGCCCAGGCAGGCCATGAGGAAGGCGAAGAAGGCGACGCTTCCCCACTGGCCCGGCGAGACCCAGACCCGGCCGCCGGTCGCGAGCATCAGGGCGACGAGGCCGAAGTTCGTCGGGTTGAAGACGTGCTTGCCGTGCCGGCGGAGGACGAACTTGCTGGCGATGGTGACGAGCGCGGCGGCGGAGGCCAGGAGGAGCGAGCCCGTGCGCAGCAGCAGGCAGAGCGAGAGGCCGGAGATGAGGGCGCTCCGCGGGTCGAAGGCGGGCAGGCGCCAGAGCCTGGTGCAGACCGCCTGGGTGAGCAGGGCCGTCCCCAGGAGGACCGCCGCCTGGCGCAGGGAGACCTCGAAGTCGAGGCCCAGGACGCCGTAGACGAGCAGGGCCGAGAGCACCGCGATCTGATACAGCCGGGGATCGCGGAGCCGGAGGCGACGGGGTGCTATTTCAAAACGACCGAGAGGCGCGAGCTGCATCCGGGGTCCTCCTTCTCGATCATTAGACACGGGTGGGTTGGAAAACGAAACCGCGACGGTTGGGTCCCGTCAAAGTCGCGCGGCTGCTGAGTCTTCCCCCTCCCGACCTCACCCCCCCGGCCCCCCTCTCCCATCGCCCACCCATCCCCCGGGAGAGGGGGGAGTCGACAAAAACCAAAGAGAGAGCGGGCGGTGGCGCCCCTCTCCCGGTTGGGGGGTGGGCGATGGGAGAGGGGTCGGGGGTGAGGTCGGGCGGGGGCTGCCTCGACCACGATGACTTTGACGGAGCCCCGACCACGACGATTCGCCACGCCGGCCCGTACACATGTAGAATCAAGAATGGGAGAAAGGTCTCTCTCTATGTAATGTAGTGAGGTTAGAGCTCGATGAAGAAAGTCGCGTGCGCACTGTCGTTCCTCCTGTCCCTCTCGTCCATGGCCGCCCAGGCGGGCGTTCAACCATCCGGTGCGGAGTTCCACCCCGGTGTCTGTGCCGATTGCAGCAAGCGGGCCCCGGCGGTCGCCGGCGCGAAGACCGGGGAGTCGGCCGTCGCCTGGTCGGGAACCAGCGGCGCCGATGCCCAGGGGATCCTGGCGCGCTTCTACAACAAGACCGGCGCGGTGCGCGGAGGCCAGCTTCAGGTGAACAAGCTGGTGCCTCCGGACCAGGATGACGCCGCGGTGGCGTTCGACCCCTCAGGCAACACCTTCATCGCCTGGTCCGAGCTGACCGAGGACAACAGCGAAATTTTCGTGCAGCGCTACAACACCAAAGGCAAGGCTCTCGGCACGCCGATCAAGGTGAGCGTGGACGATCCCGCGGCGCCGGCCATCCCGCTCGACGTGTTCCCCTCTATCGCCGCGACGCCGGACGGCGGCTTCGCGGTGGCCTGGATCAAGGCGGTCCCGCCGAGCGACGCCGACCGGATTCCGCCGGTGGTGATGTTCCGGAGCTTCAACAAGTCCGCGGCTCCTCTGATCAATCCGACCCAGCTGAGCACGGGTCTGGTGCGCGGCCTCCAGCCGGGCGTGTGCGTGAGCAGCTCGGGCCAGGCGGTGGTGGTGTGGACGAACGTCGACGAGTTCCGGCCGTTCCAGCCCAACCACAAGGGCGTCTCCATGCGGCGGATCGCGAAAACGGGCGTGGTGACGGGTCCGGAGGCCGTGGTGGTGGCGCCGATCTCGTACGAGATCGATGCCGACGTCTCCTGCGGCGCGAACGGCACGTTCGTCGTCATCTGGCACACGAACAAGGTCCCGGCAGTGGATGGGGTGGACATCCTGGGGCAGCGGTACACGGCGCTCGGCCGCAAGACCGGGGCCATCTTCCGGGTGAACAGCGTAGCGGCGGGAGACCAGCGCGATCCGGCCATCGCGCATGACGCCGCGGGCAATTTCGTGGTGGTCTGGGAGAGCCGGGGCTCGGATGCGACCGGCAGGATCGTCGGCCGCCGGTTCAAGGCGAACGGCACCGCGGACGGCGCGGACTTCGTCGTCCATGCCCAGGGTGAGGACGAGCCCATGCCGGGCGACGCGGACGTGGCGTTCGTCGGGGCCAGCGGAGATTTCCTGGTGGTCTGGCTGTCGGGTCCGGAGGACGTGGTCGGCCGCCGTTACAAGACCACGTCGAAAGGTCACTAGACTTCCCGCGGAGTTCTTCCTGCAACCACCGCGAGGACAGACGCGGCCCCGTTCTTCTTGAGGACGGCGGCCGCGGCTTCGAGCGTCGCGCCGGTGGTGGCCACGTCGTCGACCAGGACGAGGCGCCGTCCCCGCAGGGGGGCGGCGCGGCGGACCCGGAAGGCGCTGCGGAGGTTCGCCCTGCGCTCCTCCCGTCCGAGCGAGGTCTGCGGCGGCGTCGCGTGCCGGCGGGCCAGCGCGGAGAGGACCGGGAGTCCGATGCAGTCGGCCAGGGAACGGGCCATCCGCTCCGCCTGGTTGTAGCCCCGGGAGAGCTGCCGGCGCCAATGGAGCGGCACCGGCACCACCAGGTCGGCCGCGGCCATCTCGTCCCTCCAGCGCGCGGCGATCGCCTCTCCCAGGTGGCGGCCCAGATAGTCGAGCCGGCGGAACTTCAAGGCCTGGATCACGACGTCGAGCGGCTCCTCGTAGCTCCACAGCGCGAGCAGGCGGTCGAAGGCGGGCGGCCGCTCGCGGCAGGCGGCGCAGCGCCACTCCTCCGGCAGGATGCCGGGCAGCGGCAGGGCGCAGACGGTACAGACCGCAGCCGGAGAGCGGAGCCGGCCGCGGCAGGAAGTGCAGAGCCCCAGCTCCGTGCCGCGCGCCGGCAGGGGTTTCCCGCAGGCCAGGCAGGGAGCCGGCAGCAGCAGATGGACGAGGCGGTCGCGCCAGCGGGGGAGCGCCGTGACGCCGGACCGGTCGCCGCCGTAGAAGAGGGCAGTCATGGGCGGGAGCGGCGGCCCGGAGACGATATACTCCCGGCGGAATTCCCGGCGGCTGTGGCCGTCCAGAAGGGGGACTGATGGATCGATACCAACGCGCGCTCGGCGGGATTGCTCTCCTGGCCGGGCTGCTCCTGTTCTCCGGTGCCGCGCGCGCCCAGGAGCTCTATACCTTCAGCGTCGCCGCGCTCGGCAACATCGGCGGCTCGGTCGACGCGGACCCGGGGGACTCCCTGACCAACACGGGCTACCAGCTCAATCTCGCGATGGTCACCGACCCGCGGACGCTGGTGGCGGTCCGCCTCGGCCGGTTGGGTCTCGACGCCGACGAATTCTTCGGCTCGCTGACCGATGCCGATCTCACCTACGTGACGGTCGGCGGCGAATACCGGTACGACGAGTCCTGGTACGACTCCGGGCTCTATCTCGCGCTCGGCGGCTACCGGCTGGAGGGCACGGGACAGGACGGCCGCGACAGCAAGGACAGCGCGCTCGGCCTGTCGGTCGGCGCCACCGCGGAGTTCAAAGTGAACCGCTGGCTGGCCGTGCTGCTCGAGCTCTCGGGCCATTACGTCGACTTCGACGAGGAGAATTTCTTCGGCATGGGCCAGGGCGGCGTCGTCGTCCATTTCTGATCGACGCCCCGGCCGGCGCTCACGGTCCCCGGCGCGCCGAGGCGGTCCGGGGAGCGGGCGCGCCGAGCAGAGACGTCAGCCGGTCGCGCAGCTTCGCATCGTCCCAGTCCGTCGCGCCGACGAACTTGTCCACCACCTGGCCGCGGACCACGAGGTAGGTCTCGGGGATCTGGTCGGTCCCATAGCGGTGCGCCACGTCCCAGGTCGGATCGAACAGCACCATGTCCCACCCGGGGCCGAGGAAGGGGATGACCTTCGTCTTCTCGTCGGCGACCGCGATCATCACCACCGAAAAGTCCGCCTGTCCCCGGAAGTCCCGCGCCAGGCGCTGCAGCGACGGAACCTCGGCCACGCAGGGGGGGCACCAGGTCGCCCAGAAGTGCACCAGCGACACCGGGGCGAGCTGCGAGCCGAGCTTGGCCGGCCGCCCGTCGACGTCGAGGGGGAACCCGCCGGGCTCGCTGGAGGTCTTTTCGCCGCGCGGCCAGAACAAGGCCGCCAGGGCGCAGATCACGAGGAGCGCCATGCCGAGCTTCGCCTGTTTGCTCAAGGGTGCGCCATCGTTCGTCGAGGAATTCATGTCCAGGCTCCAATGTTATCTGAAACGTCGGGTCAAGTTTTGACCCGAAGGCCGAATTCTTCTACAATCCCTTCGGACCCAAAACGAATTGTACAACCTCGAAGACAACAGCAACGAGAGCTCTCGCCGGGCGTTCCTGGTCGGGTTGATCCTGCCGGGCCGGCCGGGCTATGTCGTGGAAGAGCATCTGGACGAGCTGGAGCAGCTGGCAGAGAGCGCCGGGGTGGAGGTGGCCGGGCGTGCGGTCCAGGGGCGGCGGACGCCCGATTCGGCCACCTGGATCGGCGCCGGCAAGGTCGAAGAGATCGCCGCCGCGGCCAGGGAGCTGTCGGCCGGCGTCCTGCTCTTCGACGACGACCTGACGGGGAGCCAGGTCAGGAACCTCGAGAAGGCGGCCGGCCTGGCGATCGTCGACAGGAGCGGACTGATCCTGGAGCTGTTCGATCAGCGGGCGCAGAGCCGCGAGGCGCGCACGCAGGTCGAGCTCGCCCGGCTCAAGTACATGCTGCCGCGGCTGACGAAGCAGTGGAGCCATCTGTCGCGGCAGGGGGGCGGCTTCGGCAGGCGCGGCGGCGAGGGCGAGAAGCAGCTCGAGCAGGACCGCCGGGTGCTGCGCTCGCGCATCCGCCGCCTGGAGCAGGATCTCGAGAAGATCGAACGCACCCGCGAGGTGCAGCGCCGCGGCCGCCACGGCGCGCCGGTCGTGGCCCTGGCCGGTTACACCAACGCCGGCAAGTCGACCCTGTTCAACCGGCTCACCCATGCGGGCACTCTCGCGGAGAACCGCCTGTTCGCCACGCTCGACGCCAAGCTGCGGCGCGGTGTTCTCGGGGGTCTGGACAGCGCGGACGGCGGCGTCTCCGTGGTCTTTGCCGATACCGTCGGGTTCATCCGCAAGCTCCCTCACCACCTGGTGTCCAGCTTCCGCAGCACCCTCGGAGGGATCGCCGAGGCCGACGTGGTGCTCCACGTCATCGACCGCAGCCATCCGCGCTGGCAGGAGCAGATGGAGGTTGCCGAGGCGGTCATGGAGGAGCTCGGCGTCGATCGCGAGCGGGTGGTGAACGTCTTCAACAAATGCGACCTCCTCCCGGCGGACGCGCCGCTCGACGGCGGCGTGCGGGTGTCGGCGCTGACCGGTGCCGGGCTCGACGACCTGCGGAGCGAGGTGGCGCGCCGCCTCTCCACCTCTCTGCCGGTTGCGGCAGCGCAACCCGCGGCGGATCTCGCGGTCCCGGATCTGCGCTAGTGTTCTGCGTACCGTTCTGGCGGTATCGCCTCTCCTGACGGACTCCCGCCATGCGTGAGCTCGGGCTCGATCTCTCCTCCCTCGACCAGCTGCTCGGCGACGTCAGTCTCGAAGGAGAGATCGCGCGGTCCCCCCTCGCGGTGATCCTCCGCATCCGGACCGGGGGTCATGACGGGGACGGCGGCCGGCCCCTGGCCCTGAAGGTGGCGCGCCAACCCAGCGACGCGGAGGATCTCGCGCGCTTCCGCCACGAGGTCCGGCTCCTCTCCGAGACCCGCCATCCCAACGTGGTCGAGGTCTACGATTTCGGCGTCCTGCCGGGCGACCTGCCCTTCCTCACCATGGAGCTCCTGAGCGGCGAGAGCGTCGCCGCGCGCCTCCAGGGGCGTGGCTGGGACGTCTTCTGGGACGCCGCCATCCAGGCTGCAGCGGGGCTCGCCCACATCCATCGCCAGGGTGTGGTCCACATGGACCTGAAGCCCGCCAACCTGGGGCTCGCCGGAGGCTCGGCCCAAAGCTCGGAAGACCGTCCGGTCTTGAAGATCCTCGACTTCGGCCTCGCTCAGGAGCGGCGCGGGACCCTCGACCGCCGCATCCGCGGCACCCTCGCCTACACCGCGCCGGAGGTCCTCCTCCAGGACGATTACGATCACCGCGCCGACCTCTACTCCCTGGGGATGACCCTGTTCGAGCTGGCCACGGGCATCCTCCCCTCGGCGGGAGAGGACCGGGAGGCGATCCGTTTCCATCTGGAAGGGGAGCTGCCCGATCCGCTGGCGTTGCGGCCCGACATGCCGCCGGTGCTCTCCCGCATCCTCGTGCGGCTGCTGCGGCGCGATCCGGGCGAGCGCTACGCTTCGGCAGGGCGTCTGCTGGCCGACCTGGCCGCGGCGGCGGGGCAGCCGGTCGATGCCGCCGGGCTCTCCTTCGCGGAGGGGAGGGTCCTGGCCAGCCGTCTCGTCGGCCGCGACGAAGCCTTGGGGCGGCTGCGCGCCGATCTCGCCGAGGCGGCGGCGGGCCGGGGCGGAGCGGTGGTGATCGAAGGCGAGGAGGGGATCGGCAAGAGCCGGTTGCTGCGGGAGTTCCGGCTGTTCGCCGCGGTCGAGGGGGCACGGATCGGGCGAGGCGGCGGGACCGCCGAGGCGGCACAGCCGCTCGCACCCTTCGTCGAGGCGCTCCGCGGCGTGGGCCTCGCGGTGTCGAGCTCGGGAGCGGCGGGGGAGTCCGGCCGGCGCGCCCGCTACCGCCTCTACCGCGAGATCGCGCTCGACCTCGCCGTCCAGGCCCGGACCGGTCCGCCTCTCGTCCTGCTGCTCGACGATCTCCATCTGGCGGGCGCCGAGAGCGAGGAGCTGCTGCGCTATCTCGGCGAGGAGCTCCGGGAATTCCGTGTCCTGATCGCGGCGAGCCGGCGGCCGGCAGAGGGCGCGGCGGGCGACGAAGAGTCCAACGGTGCGCTCCGCAAGCTCCCTCTCGCTCCGCTCGGCCGGGAGGAGACGGCGCACCTGGTCGACGCCTGCCTGGGCACCGCCAGCCTGCCGGCCAGCTTCTACTCCTGGGTCCACGGCGAAACCCGCGGCATGCCGGGGCAGATCCAGCAGCTCCTGCGCCATCTGGTCGACGACGGCGTGCTGCACTACCGCGACGGGGAGTGGAAGCCCTCCCTCCCCGCCCTGGCGCGCTGGGGGAGCTCGCCCGGCGGCCGCGAGGCTCAGGACTGGCAGCGCCTCCAGGCGGTGCCCGCCCCCGAGCGCGAGGTGCTGGACGCCGCCGCGGTGATCGCCGGCGCCTTCTCGCTCTCCCTTCTGGCCGCTCTGCTCGCGAAGGACGCGCAAGATCTCTACGAGTGTCTCGCCTCGCTGATCGCGCTGGGGCACCTGGAGCGGTTGCGCGAGGCGGGCGGCGCCGTCTACCGCCTGCCGCAGCATCGCCTCCAGCAGGCCCTCTACACCAACCTGCCCGGAGAGAGGCGAGTGGCGCTCCACAACCGGCTCGCGGCTCTCCTCGAAGAGCGGCTCCAGCAGGGGGAGCCCGGATGGACGGCGGCGGTCGCCGAGCACTTCTGGCGCGGCGGCGACCGTGTGCGCAGCCTGCCGTACCTGCTGCGCGCCGGGGCCGAGGCCATGGCGGTCTACGGCTACGCCCAGGCGGCGACGTTCTACGGCCGGGCGGCCGAAGCCGCCGCGTCGGATGGCGAGACGGCGGCGCGCGCCCTGGCGACACAGGCCGAGGCTCTCGAAGGAGCGGGTCTCTACCCGCGGGCCTTGCGGGTCTATCAGGACCTTCTGAAGCGGCCCGAGCTGCACCGCGAGGATCGGGAGAGCGCCCCCCTCCTGACCGCCCGGCTGTCGCTGCGCCAGGGACGGCTCTACACTCGCCTCGGCGAGCACGTCCAGGCCCTGGAAAGTCACGAAAGAGGGCTGCGGCTCGTCTCCGCTCTCGGCGAGCCCGAGCTGGAGAGCGACCTGATGCAGGGCAAGGCCCTGGCCCTGCGGGACCTGGGAGATTGGGAGGCCGCCTTGGAGACCGCGCGCACGGCGCTCGCCTCGACCCGCTCCCCGCAGCTCGATCGCCAGCGCGCGCATCTGCTGAACACGCTCGGGATGCTCTATTCCGACCGCGGCGACTGGCGCCGGGCCGGCCGTCTCACCCGCCGCGGCCTCTGGGCCGCCGAGCGCGCGGGCGACGCGGTGCTCTGCCTGACGCTGCGCAACAACCTCGGCAACGTCCTCTGGAAGACCGGCCGCTACGAGGAGGCGCTGGACCTCTACCGGCGCAACCTCGCCTGGTGCGAGGAGACGCACGACCTCTGGGGCGAGCTCTTCGCCCTCAACAACCTGGGGATCATGGAATGCAGCCGCGGCAGCTGGCTCCAGGCGCGCGATCCGCTGGTGCGCAGCGCCGACGTGGCGCGCCGCCTCGGCGCCCGCGAGAACGAGGCCCTGTCACGGCTCAATCTGGGAGAGGTCGAGGAGGTCCTGGGCAACTGGCCGCGCGCCGAGCGGCACTATGAGCGGGCCTTGAAGCTCCTGGAGGACATGCCGGAGCACCCCGACCGCTTCGGCGTCCTCGCCCAGCTCGCCTCGCTCGACCGCAAGCGGGGGCGCAGCGCCGAAGCCGAGCGGCGGGCGCGCGAGGCCCTGGCCGGAGCCGAGAGGGTCGGGGACCGCGACCTGCTCGCGGCCTGCCACTACCAGCTCGGTCTGATCGAGAAGGACCGCGACGACCTGGAAGCGGCTGGAGGAGATCTCCTCCGGGCGCTCGAGCTCTGGGACGAGACCGGCACGCGGCAATCCCTGGCGCGGGTCCATCTCTCTCTCGCCGATCTGGCGCTGCGCGAATCCGACCTCGGCCGCGCCGAACGCCATGCCGCCGAGGCGCGGCGGCGCATCGACGAGCTGGGTGACCGCTTCAACCAGGCGAAGCTCTCCTCGATCGAGGCCCGGCTGGCGAGCGCGCGCGACGAGAGCGAGACGGCCGAGCGCCGGTTCGCCGAAGGGGTCCGCCTCCTGGAGGAGCTGGAGACCCCGTACGAGCACGCGCGCAGCCTCTATGAATGGGGGCTGCGCACCTGGAACGTGGAGACCGCGCTGCGCCGCCTCGGCCGGGCACAGGCGGAATTCGAGCGTCTGGGCGCCGAGACCGAGCTGCGGCGGGCCGGCGGCGCCCTCGACCGCATCCGGGAGCACCAGCGCCTCACTGCCGGACGCGGGGGCAACGAGGTCCTCTACGAGGTCGTCAGGGTCATCAACTCGACCCTCGATCTCCAGGAAGTGCTGAGCCGCACCATGGATCTGGTCCTCGAACGGCTCGGTGCGGAGCGCGGCATGATCGTCCTGGTCAACCGGGTGACCCGCGAGCTGGAGGTCGCCGTCACGCGCAATCTGGGCGGCAATGTAGAGGAAGAGGGGAGGCTCCTCTCCGAGAGCGTGGTCCGCCGGGTCATCGAGAGCCGCGCTCCGGTCCTCGCGGTCGACGCGATGACCGACGGCCGCTTCGCCGGGGCGCAATCGATCGTCGCCCGTCACATCGTCTCGCTCCTCTGCGTGCCTCTCGCGATCCGCGACCGTCTGGCCGGAGCCATCTACGTCGACCACCGCGAGTCGCGGCACCTGTTCGGCCAGAGCGACCTGGAGCTCCTGGTCGCCTTCGCCGATCAGGCCGCGGTCGCCATCGAGAACGCGCGCCTCTACAGCGAGCTGGAGGCGTCGCGGCTGCACCTCAAAGAGGAGAACGAATCGCTGCGCAGCGAGATCCTGTCGAGCCACAGCCTGGGCTCGCTGATCGGCAAGAGCCGGGTGATCCTGGACCTGCGCCAGATGCTGGAGAAGGTGGCGCAGAGCCCGTCGACCGTCCTGGTGCGCGGCGAGAGCGGGACCGGTAAGGGGCTGGTGGCGCGCACGGTCCACTCGATCTCGCCGCGGCGGCAGGCGCCGTTCATCCACTTCAACTGCGCGACCCTGCCGGAGACCCTGGTCGAAAGCGAGCTGTTCGGCCACGAGAAGGGGGCCTTCACCGGAGCGGCGGCGATGAAGCCGGGCCGCTTCGAGCTGGCCAACCACGGCACGATCTTCCTCGACGAGATCGGCAAGGTCTCGATGGCGGTCCAGGCCAAGCTCCTGCGCGTCGTCGAGGACAAGGAGTTCGAACGGGTCGGCGGCACGCGGACCCTCAAGTCGGACGTGCGGATCATCGCTGCGACCAATCTCGACCTGGAAGAGGCGATCCAGCACAAGGAGTTCCGCGAGGACCTCTTCTACCGCCTGAACATCGTCCCGATCGTCCTGCCGCCGCTGCGCGAGCGCAAGGAGGACATCCCCTACCTGGTCGAGCACTTCCTGGCGAAGATCAGCCGCGACCTGGGCCGCCCGCCCAAGGAGCTGGACCCGGCGGTCCTCGACCTCTTCTCCGGCTACTCCTGGCCGGGCAACGTCCGCGAGCTGGAGGCGGCGATCCATCGCGCTTGCGTGCTCTCCGCCGGCGGCGCCCTGACGGTGGCCGACTTCGGCTGGATCGCGCTCCAGGTACAGGGCTCGCCCGCGGCGCTGGCCCGGCCGCCGGAGGTTCCCGGCCTCTTGCCGACGATCCAGCTCGGCGACCACGGCTACGAGAAGGCCTTGGACCGTTACGACCGGCAGCTCATCCTCGCCGCCCTCACCCAGTGCGGCGGCAAGATCCGCGAGACCGCCCGTCTCCTGAAGATTGCCCGCAACACGCTACGGGCGAAGATGAAGAAATACGGCCTGAGCGGCACGGACTCGGGAGAGGCCGCGTAGGCGGCCTGCCGGTTTGACATTTCCTCCTGCCTCCCGCTACACTTCGCGCTCCTGAGTGGGGGGCCGTAGCTCAGTTGGGAGAGCGCTTGAATGGCATTCAAGAGGTCAAGGGTTCGACTCCCTTCGGCTCCACCAAATCCCCCAATTCAGTCTCTTTCTCGACCGAACACACTGAAAAAAAAGGCGGTTTAGGGTGTTCCAATCGCCCCGGGGTGAGGGCTCACACCTCGGCGAGCTCCGGCACCTCCGCGCACTCGTTCTCCTTGCTCTCTTCGACCGGCTTCGGCGGCTTCTCCGGCCGGCTCTGCGCGGTGGTGATCAGGGCCACGGCTGCGACGATCACCGCGGCGGCGGCGAGCGTCTTCGCGGTCACCGGCTCGCTCAGGATCAGCCAGCCGAGGAAGACGGCGACGATCGGGTTCACGTAGGCGTAGGTCGCGACCAGCACCGGATTGGCCGCGCGCAGGAGCCAGATGTAGGCGGTGAAGCCGACGGCTCCGAAGGTGATGAGGTAGACGAGGGCGAGCACCGAGCGGAGCGAGATCGCGGCCAGGTGGAGCTGCGCCGGCTCTCCGGCGAAGGCTCCGAAGAGGAGCAGCATCGCACCGCCGCAGAGCATCTCGAGACCCGTGGCCAGGAGCGGCGACGTGGGCAGGCTCACCCGGCGGGACCAGATCGATCCCCACGCCCAGCTCACGCAGGCGAGCAGCAGCGCGCCGACGCCGAGCGGATCGAGGCCGCCTCCGGCGGTCGCCTCCCACGGACGCGCCAGGATCATCAGCCCCGCGAACCCGAGAGCCAGGCCGGCCCACACCCGTCCCGCCGGGCGCTCGCCTCCGGGCTGCAGCCAGCGGAACAGGACCATGCAGAGCGGCGTCATGGAGACCAGGAGGGCGGCGACTCCCGAGCTCACCCGTTGCTCCGCCCAGGCCACGCCACCGGTGCCGATGAACAGGAGCAGAGCCCCGATGAGAGCGGCCGAGCGCCAGTTGGCGGGAGTCGGCCTCGGCGCTCCCTGCCACATCGCCAAGCCATAGAGGAGGGCGCCGGAGATCACGAAGCGGGCCCCGGCCATCCAGAACGGCGGCAGGGTCTTGACCGCCACGGCGATCGCGAGATAGGTCGAACCCCAGATGACGTACACCGTCCCCAAGGCGAGAGCCACCCGGAGGGGAGACGTCTGGGAGCTTGTCGGACTCATAGGAGAACCTCTTCTTCCTGCTCGACGGGCTCAATTGATTTGACGGGATCGGCCACCGCCGCCACCCCGACGGGCAGCTGAGCGCTCTCGCGGAGCGTCTCCAGCACCACCGTCGTGCGCGTCGAACGGACCGTGCCGCTCCCCGCAAATCGTTCCCGCAGCAGCCGCCCCAGGCTCTTCGCGTCGCGGACCCGGACCTTGGCCAGGTAGCAGTCCTCTCCCGCGATGTGATGCACCTCCTGCACCTCCGGGATCTGGGCCAGCGCCTCTCCGGTCCGCTCTCCGCTCGCGTCGTCGGCGCGGACGAACACGAACGACAGCAGGCTCAAGCCCAGGGCCTCGGGATCGATCCGCGCCTCATAGCCGCGGATCACCCCCCGGGTCTCCAACTTGCGGATGCGCTCCAGCACCGCCGAAGGAGCCATCCCCACCTGCCGCGCGATCTCCGCGTTGGGCGTGCGGGCGTTCTGCTGAAGGATGTTCAGAATCTGGCGGTCAATTTCGTCGATCATACGGTCACTCCCCTCGTTGGGAGAATGATAGGCCTTCACCCCTGCATACGCAAGAGGGGCTTCGGAGTTTCAGCCCAAAGACAGAACGATCGTCGGCAGGGAGACCTCTCACCCGATCATCAGGAGGTCAGCCGAGGGGCATAGCAGATGGATGTTTCGGTATCGCCTTACTCCCCAGTGTCGCCAAGTACCCGCGGCAGCGGGTGCTCTTTGTGGCCTGGGTCAACTACGCGTTATCTGGTACCCTCGTCGAGGAGGACGGCTACTTCTTCCTTAAACCCAATGCTGTTTGGTTAGCACTCACTGGCTGGGTCTTGCGCCCGCTGGGAGCGCCGGCATCCTTGCCGGCACCATCAAGAAAATGGGCCGAAGGCCCTACCTTGTGGGAGGGAGAGGGAGAGGCGGATTCCGGGGCTGCGGAGCCCATGGCCGGCCGCCTTGGTTGCGGAGAGCGTGGGCCGGCAAGGATGCCGGCGCTCCCAGCGGGCGCAAGACTCGACTTCCGACGCTAATCGAACGATATTTTCCTTAAACCAGGATGAAGCAAGTGCCGAAGATCGATGCCTGCGCGCTCGAAGTTCTCAACGACTACGAGGAAGGCAAGCTTGTGTCCGTTGCGACCAAGAGCGAGCTCGCCGTGCTCAAAGAAGCCGCTCGAGCCACAGCCATCAAGGATCGGCCGGCGCGCGGTGCCAAGCGGGCACGCAGCCGTGGACCAAAGAGCTCTTCCGCAAGCTGAGTGTCTCTGCGGTCTGACCGGCTTCAGCGACGCGCCTCTTCCTTCTGCAGATCATCACCGAAAAGGGTGAAAGAGTCAGGCGCTCCCGGCCTACGGGAGACGCCTCCCGAGCTTCGGGAGGCTCCTCTCGACCTTCGGGAGTCTCCTTCCGTTCATTGGGAGTCTCCTTCCGTTCATTGGGAGTCTCCTTCCGTTCATTGGGAGTCTCGTTCCGTTCGTTGGGAGACTCGTCCCGAGATCCGGGAGGCTTGTCCCGACCTACGGGCGGCCGTTCCCGAGCTACGGGAAACGCTTCCCGGCCTCCAAGAGACCTGTCCCGAGCATTGGGACGCTCATCCCGAGCATTGGGAGAGTCATCCCGACCTCCGGGAAGGCCGTCCCGAGCATTGGGAGACTCCTCCCAACCATTGGGAAGCTCTTCCCAATGATCGGGAGGCTCCTCCGAATGGTTGGGAGACCCTTCCCAATGATCGGGAAGCCCATCCCAATGATTGGGACGAGCCTCCCAATCGTTGGGATGGCCGTCCCAATGTGCGGGAGACGCGTCCCAACGCGTGGGAAGCGCGTCCCGATGCCCGGGAGACGCCTCCCAATGTGCGGGATGCTCGTTCCGAGGCCCGGAAAGACATTCCCGGAGGCCGGGAGGGCCTTCCCGACGATCGGCGAATGTCTCAAGAGAGACGAACAAGAAGCGTCAATGCGCGGGAATAGCGCGCTGCGACCCGGGAGAGGCTTCCGAACGCTCAGGTCGCCTGATCTCCTTATCAGCTGAGCCGATGGGGCTCCGTCACGAGACCCCACCCTCTCCCCGGAACCACTTTCGACGCACGGTCAGCGACAGCTCCCGGAAGGCCGCTTCCTGAACGGTCCGCGCGCGGACGGACTCCTGGACGATCTTCCAGGCGCGGAGGACGTCTACGGGCACGCGCCAACGCTCGATCAGGGAATGGATCTGCCGCATGACTTCGGCCGCTTCGTCGAAGCGGCCGAGGAGGACCAGCGATTCGGCCCATTCCAGGGTGGAGAGGGTCAGGTCGAACGGCATGGCCTGCTCGGCGTAATGGGCCGCGAGCTGCCGGAGCAGGGACTCGGAATCTTCCAGGCGCCCCTCCCTGCGGCAGATCAGCGCATCGAGCAGGAGGAGGCGCCCCTGGGTGCCGGGGTCGGGAAACGAGGCGTAAAGATAGCGGTAGGTCTCCAGAATGGCGCGCGCCTCCTCGGCCTCCCCGAGCTCGTTGGCGCAGCCGGCCAGGATGTGGATGCCGCCGAGCTCGGTGTGCCGGTCCTCGCTCTTCGACCGGCGGAGCAGCCGCAGGCCACGCTCGGCGAGCTTGAAGCCGCACGCCGGGTCGACCCAACTGATGTTGCCCGCCTGCTTGATCCAAAGGCGGCCTTCCAGCGGGCGGTCCCGGACGCTCCGGGCGAGCACCGCGGCCTCCTCCAGGAGGTCCGCCGCGTCTTCGAGCTGGCCGAGATCGGTGACCAGGGAGGCAGTCATGGACAAGACGTTGATCGTCTCGTAGGGATCTCCGGTCCCCTTTTCCATGTCCTCGGCCGCGGCGCGGAGCGCCTCCTGGGCTCCCGCGAAGTCGCTGGCCAGGCGTTTGAGATTGCCGAGGAGCGCCCAGGCGCCCGCCCGGAGGTCGTGGATGCGCTCCTCACTGTACGCCGCGGGGGAGAGGAGATCGGCGACCGCCAGGGCGGCGTAGGCGAGGTCGAGGCTTTCGAGAGGCTTGTCGGCCGAGAGCCTCTTCGCTTCCGTCAGGAGCAGGTCGAACATCCCCCAGGTGTGGAGGTCGGGGTTGTTCCGGATCGCCATGAGCCGGGGCCCGGGCGCGAGCCGGCCGAGGTGGTGCTCCCAGAGCGCGCGGGCCACGCCGGTCTCGACGGCGACATCGTTCCACGCCAGGACCGCGGAAAGCTCGAGCCGCCGCCGCACGCCCGCATAGTCGGGTTTCTGCTCGTGCTCGGGGAACAGGACCTTGCGCGCCAGCTCCAGGCAGGACGGGCAGGCGGTCAGAAGATGGCGGCCGACGCTCTGCCGTTCGCCGGCCGGCAACCGGTCCTCGGCCAGTTGCCGGAGATGATCCTCGGTGACGTGCACGAATGTCATCTCCTCGTAAGGAAGTATCCTGCTAGGGTCTGGAGGATAGCGGAAAGTGGCGAGCCAGGGAAGCCCCCGGCTCGCCTGGAGACGACTAGCCGTTGGGATCCCACATGCCCCGGCCGTCGTTGCCGGTGCCGCCCGGATCGGGGGAGGTGAGACCGTCCGGGTCCCACACACCCCGGCCATCGGTGTTGGCATCGAGCCAGGTCACGAACGGCGCCGCGAGCCGTTCCCAGACTTGAAAGAGGAGAGATGGGCGGGGCTCGGGCGAGCTGGTCGCGGGCCCAGCGGTCGCAGGCACGGCCAGACCGGCCAGAAGGAGAGCGGCGGCGAGAGATCGGGAGAGCTTTCCGGTCATGGAGGATTCCTCTCGGGGAGACGAAGGCAGCGCGGCCGCATGCCGCGTGCGTGGGTGTCTCTCTCAAAAGGTGCCTGAAAGGGCCGGATTCGCCCGGCGCGCCGCCATGGTCGCGGGGGGAGTGCGCTTATACGCTCCCTGCAATGTCGTTGACGTACCTTCGCAACTCGGCTAAGCTTGAGCAACCGGTTGATTGGAACCGAGATCGAGGCAACCCGGCTCCGGACCCGAGACGCATACACGACAGGACCTCGATGTCCAATCAGCCGGACGGGGACCAGCTGAGGTCCGTTTATCCGACATGAACGTGGGGCAAGGGTGAGGGCAAGAAGGTCGGATTAGCCTCTGACTTGACGTATAAAGGGTGTTACGGCGACGGTCAGCTGGGCGGTTAGGCGGCGGCCGGACCACCCCTTGCCTGGCACCGCTTAACCCCAGAGCGGATCGTAAGACGACAACACGACAAGTTGTTGAGTTTCCACTGCCATCCAGGTAGTGGAATTAGAGGAGAAGAGGACACGATATGATCAAAGATTGTAGGGTTGTCTCTGGAACAATCGACAGTGTCGTTGCAAAACCCCCAATCCCAGTCTTCCCGGCTATTCCTAGCGTCGGTCTAGACTACGAGCAAGCGGTAGGTTTTCGTATCGGAGATCACATCGCCGTCTTCGTCCCCACGGCCGGCCTTCTGGGTCCTTGTGGCGACAAGGGCCGGCTATTACGCGCACCGACGACAATGGGCATCGTGATCAATTGTGAGCAAGAAGTGTGGGTGGTAGAAACCGAACCCACAGAAGGCAACCGCTTTGGAATAATCATATATACGGCCAGGCGTAAACCGGTCATTTCCGGGCAAGGGGATGTGACCACTCGCGATGGCGCCGCAAACGCCGACACAGTTCTTGAGTTCAAGTTTGCCACACTCTACGACATGATAACCTCGAGTCCGAAGAAATCAAAAGTATCAGGCGGTGGCAAGGTGGGGAGCGGAGGTTGGGAGGTAAGCGCCACCTACACAATAGAATTCTGATCCGCCGCCTAACCCCTCGTTGCAGCGGTCAATACCCAGAGTAAGGAGCCACCCTCTTCCCGAGTAAGGAGCCACCCTCTTCCTAAAATCGCCAACCGCCAGAGGCCCTCGATGCAGGTTTCCAGCAAAGAGATCTGGACCAGACGGGCGATCGACCGGTCTCTCGCTGTTTCTGTGAGCAGTTTTACTGGCCTCGGCTGGCCGGCAGGCTGCTACCTACCCAACTGCTGGTGAGTGGAAACACGCGTCTTCGACGACTCCCTGCTCAGGAGCCGATCGAGAGTGTAATTGTCAGATTGTGTTTGTAGCTCGGGCGGCAGCTCAGGTCAATGCGCCTGAGACGAAGGGCAGATGAGGTGGAAAGCTCCCGACCGGAAATTTCGCAGCAAGATTTCCGGCCCGGAGTTTCTCGGCTGCCTCCCGAAAGGCCGCCCCGAGTAAGGAGCCACCCTCTTCCTGAAATCGCCAACCGCCAGAGGCTCTCGAGCGCGACCAGGGCGAGGACGGGGACGAGGAGACGTGAAGGGAGTCGGGGCATACTGACCTCCTAAGGGCCGCACGGCGCCGGCCACTACGGCCGGAGAGGCGGACCTCTCAGAGGGAAAGGGTGGTACGGGTGAGGGCTGGGACGGCCACGGCTGACACGGACAGGCACGGCCGATTCTCTGCTATGATTTCGCCAATGGACGAAAAACGCTCAGGACTGAGTCTCAAGGCGCCGGGGAGCTCGGCGGGCGCCTTCCACCTGCCGGGCCACGGTTCGTTCCCCCTGGTCGATGATCATCTGGTCGAGCCGGAGGTCACGCGCGACGAGATCATCAACGGCCGCCGTGTAGTGTCCATGCCTGCCGAGGCGCCCCACGGAGACAAGCAGGTCGACCTCGACTCTCTCTTGCGGTTTCACGTCGCCCGGGAATACGGCGCATCGGCGGACCTGATCACCCGCTTCGCGGAGCAGTCGGACTTCGCCAGCGACACCTGCGTGCGGAGGGAAGGGATCGATCCGCCGACCGAGTCAGTGGAGAGGACCGCTTGACGGAGCTGCAACCACTTCCGATTCCGCTGTCGCGATCACTCTAGGCGCATGCTCATGACATTGCCAGACTTGTTCTGTGTCGCTTTCGTCGCGTTGGGGTTACTCGTTGATCATTTCGTGGTGTGGCACGCGTTCCTTCGGCGGTCGGAGGTTGATCCAACCAAGGCGCGGCCCTGGCTCTATCGAGCGCTGGTAGGCGAGCTGTGGGTGTTGGCCGCCTGCGTAGCTTCCTTGTGGTGGTACCAACGGCGACCCTGGGCACTCCTTGGACTCAACCCGCCTCACGGTTGGCGCCTGTGGATCTCGGCGGCTGCGGTGTTGGCGTTCGCGGCCACGCTTGCCGGCATGATCGCTAAGCTCGTACGACTAATGAGCCGAAAACAGGTCAAAATGCGGAGTGAGACTGCGGCTCGGGCACCTCATACAAAGTCCGAGCTGGGCTGGTGGGCTGCTGTGTCGTTGTCAGCTGGTTTCTCTGAAGAGCTGATCTTTCGCGGATACCTCATCTGGGTCGGACAACCACTGGTTGGGTGGTGGGGTGCCGCGGCACTCTCCTTGGTCTTGTTCGCACTGGCTCATGGGTACCAAGGCGCTAGCGGTGCAATGGCTGCTGGAACGGTTGGCGCTGTGCTGACTTTGGTCGTACTGGCCCTCGGATCACTTTGGCCGGCCATCGCGATACATTGCCTCCTTGATCTTCAGCAAGGTGTCGCTGCATGGCTGGTGCTGCGCGCACCGCGCACCAAGCTACTTGCGGCCCCTCCACCAGGTAAGGAGCCACCCTATTCCTGAGACGCCAACTGCCAGAGGCTGGCGAAAACCTCGATCCCGTCTCGATTCTGAGGGTGTGTCAAGAGTCCAGGACAGTGTCTCGGGAACTTTGCGCCCCCGGGAAATGCCCAATCCGCTTGGAGGCGGAGATCTTTCAGGCTACGTGAAATCGCGGAAACGAAGAGGCTGCGGGCGGGGCTCGAGGTCTCTTCTACCAGGCGTAGCGACGCCTTTGATGAGCAGCCACAGAGCGAGCGCTATCTCGAACACCGCCACCGGTAACCACACAAGCCAGGTGACCGATGACGACCAGCTCATCGGGCCACCCAACAGTCCGGCGCGCTGCAGCGGAAGGATCATGGCGAGCAGAGCCGACCCGAGCACGCCGAGCCAGGCCAGTGCGACGGGGATCATTCGGCCGCGGAGGAGGAGCCAGGAAAAGAGCGTGCTGCCCACGGCGAAGAAAATTGCGCCTTCGTGGCCAGGGATGGCTTCGATGACGCGGCAGGTCAGGGCGAGCAGTGCGAGATCCGCATCCTGCTCGCGCGTGATCGCATAGAGCGTCACACCCAGCACCAGGGCCGAGAAGGAGGTGAGCAGGGAGAGTACGCTTGTCGCGTGCGGCCGGCCGGCCATGGTCATGGTGCCGATGCCGGCTGCGATGTAGAAGAGGAATGTGAAACCGGCGATCCGTGCGTTCGTCGTGCGTGTCATAAAGTTATGACCACCTTCCCGCGAACGTGCCCCTCCTCCAGATACCCTATAGCCTGAGCTACCTCGCTCAACCTGTAACACCTGTCGATGACCGGCGTTACCTTTCCGGCCTCGATGAGCTCGCGCAGCGAGGTCAAATCCTCTTTGCGCCCTTTCGCCATACAGAGGACCAGTTTCTGGCTCACGAACCGTGACAACACGAGGGCTTTGATGAGACGAGCCAGAGGGCCGATCCACCGGCCGGCCGGACCTCCGACAATGACGTAGGTTCCGTTGGGGCTCAAGGCACGCCTGCATGCTGACCACGAATGGTTCCAGAAGCAGTCGAGAATCAGGTCGTACCGATGCCCGCTTTGGGTGAAGTCCTCCTGGGTGTAATCGATGACCCGATCGGCGCCGATCGATCGGACCATGTCCACATTCCTCGTGCTGCATACGCCGGTCACCTCTGCGCCGAACGACTTGGCGATCTGCACTGCGAACGTACCCACGCCTCCCGCCGCGCCGTTGATCAAGACCTTCTGCCCCGGCTGAATCTTTCCGCTGTCGCGAAGGCCCTGCAATGCGGTGTAGGCCGCCACAGGTACAGAAGCCGCTTGCTCGAACGTCGCGTTCCTGGGCTTCGCGGCCAATGCTGATTCGGGAGCACACGCATACTCGGCAAAGGCTCCGCGGCACGAGCCGAACACCTCGTCGCCCGGTTTGAGCTGCGTTACAGCCCGGCCCACGGCCTCGACCTGGCCGGCCACATCAACGCCAAGCCGTGGGCTCTTTGGTTTGCGCAGGCCCATCATGACGCGAAAGAGGTATGGTGCGCCTCTCATTAAGTGCCGGTCGTATGGATTCACGGAAGCCGCGCGGACTTTGATCAAAACTTCATGGTCTCCAGGGACTGGCTTTTCGATCTCCTCACACTGGAGGACATCGGGCGAGCCATAGCGGTGATAAACAATGGCTTTCATGCAGCCGCCGCTGCTCTTTCCGAAATCGTGGCGGCCGCTGGGTTCTCCTTGAGACCCCTGATCAGGAGCCAGAACATGATCGCCAGCTCTCCGAGGAGGATGGGAAAAGCCTTGTTGAAGACCACGGCTCCGTAGGGAGGAAAGAGGAGGCCCGTAAAGCTGATCGCCATGTAAGCCAAGCCGTTGACGAGCAGCCAGGCGCCCAGGATTCGGGGCAGGAAGCGTGATTTGATCACCAGCCAGCCGAAGGGGATGAGCCAGAGGCCCCAGAACATCTCGTTGATCGTAATTCCCTGGCCGTGCAGCTTGATGAACAGGTAGGCCAGCGCCTCCCGCTGCGGTTTGTCGAAAACAGCGAGGAAGTCGCCGCCGCGCAGGAGAATCAAAGCACCGATCTGATTGAGCTCGACCAGATATGAGATCGCGACGGAGACTGCGACAAAGATGACCAACAGGGAGGCGTGGGCCTTGTCCACGCCGCTGAACAAACGGTACAGCGCCAGGGCCAGCACGAGCCACCCGATCCCGGAGACCAGGATGCCGAGGATACTGAGACGGAAAAGCATCTCGTGCGCCATGATGTTGTTGGCTGTCGCGGCGGCGTTTCCGGAGACGATCAGCTTGCCCGGAACGTACATGAGGCTGAAGGGACCAGGGATCGCCATCAGCAGATACAGCAACCCCGCGATTCGTGCGTCCTTCTTGGTCGGATGCATGTCTCTCTCCTTTAGCTCGCGACGAGGGAGCGATCAGTCGCTGGTTTCGCCGGACGGGCAGATGCGCCGGCTTTGTAGGCTTTCGAGAACAGGACGCGGCACAGCCAGAAGATCGTCAGTATGACGACGATGAGGACCGGCACCTCCGGGAGGTGGGTCTGACGGATCGCCTCGGTGAACAACCTGGCGCGCAGCCCGGTTCGCCGAAGCACCGGATCACTGGCCCTGCCGAGGAAGAAGGAGCCGGTGGCAATGAACAGTGCAAAGCACATTCGCCACAGATGGCGCACGAGACGCTGTGTACCGGACATCCCGCCGCGAAGGAGCATGCGAACGTCCCCTGAAGCAGAAAGCAAAGCCACCGAGGCAAAGACGAAGTAGCCCACGGTGGCACTTCCACCCTTGCCGGTCGCCCGGTTCGCTGCTTCCCAACCAAAGATCAAGGCGCTGGTTCCGGCCGCCAACGCGACAAGCAGCAAGCCGATCTCGGCCACGCGAGTCTCCTTCGTCTTGCGCCGGACGGTCAGCCAGGCGGTTGCAACCAGATAGAACGTAAGCACGCCGGCGAAAACATTGAACCGCTGTGACCGCATCAGAGATATATATGCACCGCTTGCGGCCATGCTCATCATCGATACGACAAAGACGTCGCCGGCCGCCCGATGCAGACGGGCACCTTTGCGGACGACCAACGCCATGAAGCCGGACAGGAACCCAATGATCCCGCCGCAGATGTGAACGATCAGAAGAGGTGAGTATGTCATCCTACGATTCCTTTCCGAGCGAGAATCAGATCGGCTCCCGATAGCGGCGCAGGCGGACCGCGGCGGCGAGGAAGGCCGCGGCGAATGCAAGCCCAAGCCACAGACCCGGCGTGCTGAGAAATCTCCCCAGAGTGAGTTGTCTCAGGGAATCGACCGTGCCGTGCGGGGCGACGTTGAAAGCCCTTTCGAAAACGCCCACCAGGCGGTACTTCATCAGGGCGCCAAAGTACGAGCTGTTGAACGCGACCTTTTCGACAACGCCGATCGCGAACAGCGGCAGGAAGGCCCAGAGAAAGGTCGCGCGCCGCGCCCACCCTGAAACCAGCAGCAGCCACCCGTAGATCGGCGCATGCCAGAGCGCAAGCGTGATCAAGCCGTAGAGCAATACCAGGGAGTTTTGAAGGAACGGCAACCGTGTCCATGTCGTGGCGGCCAGACCGCTCGGCAGCAGGACGACGGTGCTCACCAGCAGAATGATCAGCTGCGTTGTCAGGATGATCGCGAAGCTCAGGAGCGGCAGAACCACGAACGGAATGCTCGCTTTCGCGAGCACCGTCGTGAGATCCGACACCGGCATCGACTTCCAGAACAGGATGCTGCGGTCGCGGCGTTCGCCGTAGAGCGCGTCGAGACAGTAGAACACGCCGACGAGGAGCGCGGTCACGATGAGCATCATCGCCGCGACGTCATACGGCCTCTCGATCGCCGCCCGCTGATGCGCCGGGTCGAGCAGCAGCGCGGCGCGCCGGCGTGCCGGCATGCCGACTGCGCTGATCAGGAAACCGAACAGAACGAAAGCCGCGACGCTCAGCGGCGCGAGATAGATCGAACGGTTCTCCCACAGCTCGCGCCGCACGGACCAGTACAGGGGACGGGTCTCGGACACGGCGGCAGAAAGCTCGGGTGCGGCGTTCGAAGGAGTATTCATCGGGCCGCTCCTTGTGTCTCGACGGTCTCATTGCCCACGACGGCAACGAACAGGTCGGCGATGCTGGGAGTGCGCACGTCGCCCAGCGCGGCGAGCGCCTGGCGATCGGCGTGATCGAACAGCAGGATGCTGCGGCCGAACACCTGGCGCTCGTGGATCGGTTTGAGCGCCCGGGCCGCGGCGACGTTCTCGGGGCGCACCATGACTTCCAGATAGCGCGATTCGAACTCCTCCATGCTGCACTCGAGCACGATGCGGCCGCGGTCGATGAACATGAGGTCGGTGAGGACGTCCTGGATCTCTTCCACCTGGTGGGTCGTCACCACGATGGTGCGGCTGCGGTCGAAGTAGTCGTTCAGCAGGGAGTCGTAAAACTTTTTGCGATAGAGGATGTCCAGGCCGAGCGTCGGCTCGTCGAGCACCAGCAATCTCGCGTCGATGGCCATGACCAGGGCGAGGTGCAGCTGGGCCACCATCCCTTTCGACAATTCCCGGACCTTGCTGGTGCGCTTGATCGTCGTCTTCGCAAGAAACCCTTCAGCCTTCGCACGGTCGAACCGCGGATGCACGCCGGCGACGTAGTCGAGCGCCTGCGAGACCCGGATCCAGCGCGGCAGCACGGAGACGTCGGCGATGAAGGACACATCGCGCACGAGCTGATCGCGCTCGGTCCAGGGATCGCGTCCGAGCACCTTGAGCTCGCCTTGATACGAGGTGAGGCCGAGGATCGCGTTGAGCGCCGTCGTCTTGCCTGCGCCGTTGGGGCCGATGAGCCCGAGGATGTGGCCCTCTTCGACACGCAAATCGACGCCGTCCAGCGCGATGGTCGTGCCGAAGGCCTTCCGCAGCCCGCGTGCTTCGATGCATGGCATGGCGTCAGCGCTCCTTTGCCGCATCCAGCAGCTCCTGGGCCGTCAGGCCGAGCCGCTGAATGGTCGCGTGGATCCTGGGCCACTGTTCCGTCAGAAACTTCTCGCGTTCCGCCTGCAGCAGCAGATCGCGCGCGCCGGGTTTGATGAACATGCCGAGACCTCGCCTCTTCTCGACCAGCTGCTCGTCGACCAGTTGTTGATAGCTCTTCAGGACCGTGATCGGGTTGACCCGGTCTTCGGTCGCGACGTTGCGCACGGACGGCAGCGGATCGCCCTCCTTGAGCACGCCGTCGAGGATCAGGGCGACGACGCGGTCCCGGAGCTGGCGGTAAATCGGCTGGCTGTCGTTCCACTCGCGGTCCATGTTGGGTTTCCCAGGGGAGCGCTCTCCCGCTCTGGTGTTATAGTGAACCACAACACCTGAACGGATGCAAGGGGGGGGCCTCACCCCCGGCCCCTCTCCCACGAGTGGGAGAGGGGAGAAGGTTTGAAGGGCTCGAAGATCTTCGGGAAGTGGTGGCTAACCTACACCCCTCGCCCGCTTGCGGGAGAGGGGACGGGGGTGAGGGCCTCCTCCTGCAGCTCGCCGGACTGCAGGTGCCACAGGTCGGCGTAGGTGCCGCCGTGGGCCAGGAGGTCGTCGTGGTTCCCCTCTTCGACCACGCGGCCGTCGCGCACGACGAGGATGCGGTCGGCGTGGCGGATGGTCGAGAGGCGGTGGGCGATGATCAGGGCGGTGCGGCCGGCGGTGAGGATGCGCAGCGCCTGTTGGATGGCGCGCTCGGTCTCGGTGTCGACGGCGCTGGTCGCCTCGTCGAGGATCAGGATCGGCGCGTCCTTGACCAGGGCGCGGGCGATCGACAGGCGCTGGCGCTGGCCTCCCGAGAGCTGGATGCCCCGCTCTCCCACCGGGGTGTCGTACCCTTCAGGGAGGGAGGCCACGAAGTCGTGGAGCTGCGCGAGCTTCGCGGCGCGCACGATCTCCTCCATCGGCGCGCCGTCGTTCACGTAGGCGATGTTCTCCCGGATCGTCCCATGAAAGAGGTAGACCTCCTGGCTGACCAGGGCGATGTTGCGCCGCAGGTCGGACAGCGCGAGCTCGCGCACGTCGTGGCCGTCCAGCCGCACGGCGCCGGCGTTTACGTCGTAGAAGCGGAGGAGGAGCTTGATCAGGGTCGACTTGCCGGCGCCGGTCGGCCCGGCCACTCCCAGGGTCTCGCCGGGAGCGATGCGGAAGCTGACGCCGCGCAGCACCGGCTCGTCGAATCGGCCGCGGGCATAGCGGAACTCCACGTCGTCGAAGACGATCTCGCCGCGGGCGCGGCCCAGGGGGATCGGTTGCGCCGGCTCGACGATCCCCGCGGGGGTGTCGAGCAGGCCGAAGATCCGCCGCGAGCTCGCCTTGGCCCGCTCGTAGTCGTCGAGCGTCGTGCCGAGCCGGGTGATCGGCCACAGCAGCCGCTCGGTCATCATCGCGAAGAGCACGAGCTCGCCCACGCTGATCACACCCGAGCCGTTGAGCACCCAGTAGCTCCCCACCAAGAGGACGCCCGCGAAGCCGACCACGATCGCCATGCGGATGACCGGCGTGTAGGCCGAGGAGAAGCGGATCGCGTCCAGGTTGGCCCGGCGGTAGTCGGCGGAGACCCGGCGGACGCGCTCGGTCTCGAACGCCTCGGCGGTGAAGCTCTTGATCACGTGGATCCCGGCGATGTTGTTCTCCAGCCGGCTGGCGAGGCCGCCGACCCCCTCGCGCACCTTGTTGTAGCGCGGCGCGATCAGGCGCTGGTAAGTGATGCCGCCCCAGAGGATGAAGGGGATCGGGAAGAGGGCGACGAGCGAGAGCTGCCAGGAGATGGGGACCATGACCGCCATCGAGAAGACGAAGAGCACGCAGACCTGGAGCATCTCGTTGAAGCCGGTGTTGAGGAACCGCTCGAGCTGGTTCACGTCGTCGTTGAGCATGGAGAGGATCTCGCCCAGGCGGTGCTCCTCGAAGAAGGCGATCTCGCGCGACTGGATGCGCCGGTAGGCGTCCATCCGCAGGTCGTGCTGGACGGTCTGCGCCAGGTTGCGGAAGGCGCCCTGGTAGAGCCACTCGAAGAGGCTCTCGAAGAAGAAGATGGCGACCGAGAGGCCGGCGAGGACGATCGCCATGCTCCACGGATCGCGGGTACCGGCGAGGCCCGAGATCCATCCGGGCGGCGCGCCGCGCAGCGAGTCGATGACCCAGCCCACCAGGAGCGGCGGCATGAGGTCGAGGATCTTGTTGCTGATGCTGGAGCCGCAGGCGAAGAGAAACTGGCGGCGGTACGACCGGAGATAGCGGAACAGCCGGCGCATCGGGCGCTCGGCCAGGGGGAGGCGGGTGGTGTGGGTCGGTTCGGGAATCACGGGCTGGCTCATGGCGGCGATCGACATCCTATCCCCCGTCCTTCTCCCCCAGGATCTTCGAGAACCACTTCTTCCGTTTGATCTTCTGCGGGCGCTCGGCGCTGCCGAGGGAGCCCGAGTGGCCGGACGGGTCCGTGGCCGTGACGTAGAAGTCGATGTTCCTGTTCTGGTGGAGGTCCGGCGCGATCTCGATCTGATAGCCGGAGCCGCCCAGAGCGTGGACGTCGACCTTGGTGAAGCGGCCCCCCTCGGGACGCGCCCAGGCTTCGACCGCTTCGACGCTCTGATCGTCCGTGATGCGCAGCCGGACGGTGACGGTGGCCCCCTTCTCGTAGCTCGGCTCGGCTGAGCCGGTCAGGGAGACCTGGGGCGGATTGCGGTCGAGCTGCGCGAGCTGGGCCTCCAGGCGCTCGCGGGCCTGCTGGAACCGCTCGGCCCAGCGCTCGGTCGGATGCATCTGGTCGAGGGCCTCCAGTCCCTCCCGCGGATGCCCGGCCTGCTCGGCCCGCGCGGCCGCGGCCAGCGCGTCCTTCATCTGCTCGTCGACGCTCTGCTGGCCGCGGAGCCGCTCCAGGCGCTCCGCGAGACCAGGGTGATCGCTCCAGCTCTCCCGCAGCGGCCCCAGAACGGCGAGGGCCGCGTCGAGCTCGCCTTTGGCGGCGTGGGCATCGGCCGCGGCGAGCAAGGCGTCGGCGGCCTCGGTCCGCGCCTTCTGGCCCCGGGCGTTGTCCGGCAGCTCGGCCAGCAGGAGAGCGGCTTCCTGGAGGATCGCGGGCCGGTTCTTCTCCCGCTGCGCCCGGGTCAACCGCTTGTCGAGGTCGAGGATCTTGCGGGCGCGCGCCAAGCCCTTCTTCTGCTCGGGAGTGAGCGTCGCCGCCTCGGGCGGGGAGGCGATGACGGCCCGCAGGAGCTGCAGGTCGCCGTTCCGCAGGCCGCGCGCCAGTCTACTGTCCCAGATCTGCCTCTGCTGTGCCTGGCTGACGGCAAGGACCTGCGGTTGGGGCTGCACCGGAGGCGCTTGCCGGGGCATGGGCTGCGGAGCGGATTGCGGTCCCGCGGGCGTCCGGGAGAGCTGCCGCTCCGGCTGAGCCGGCCGGTGCGAGATCCATGCGACGATGCCGGCGGTCGCGAGCAGGACGGCGACGGCCGGTACTCCGGCGAGAAGCAAGAAACGGAGGCCCTTGCCGGACGGGAGCTGCGGCGCCGCGGGCGGAGGAGGCAGGGCGAGGGGAGGAGGAGCTTCCGCGGAGCGCTCGCTTGGAGGGAGAGGAGGCGGGACGGGGATCGGAGTCGGACGGGTCAGCTCCTCGGGCCGGATGACGCGCGTAACGAAGTCATCGGGGCGCCGTACCCGAGCCGGATGCTCCCCACTTCCAAGGAGGGCGGCGCGGAGAGCCTGCCGGACCTCCTTCCACTCAGGGGGCGGTGCCGCGGGACCATCCCGCAGGCCGGCTTCCAGGAGCTCGCGGAGCCTCTCCGGCTCGGCGAGGGAGCCCGCAACCTGCAGAGGCAGGTCGACCGAGGGCGCTCCCTCCTCCATACGGAGCGACAGTCCGAGGATCCGGACGGTCAGCTGGGAAAAGGCGCGCAGATCGCTCCCGGCGGGCAGGAAGGCCGCGCTCCCCAGGCCGAGGATCTTGACCTGCTCTCCCTCGGGGCCTTGGACGATCCGCAGGTTGTCGGGCCTCAGATTGCGCAGGGAGAGCCCGCGGGCCGCCACGGCCGCGAGACCCTCGACGAGCTGCAGCAGGAGGGCGAGGGCGCGCGCCGGAGCGATCTCCACCAGGTCGCCGAGGTCGTCGCCGTCCAGGTATTCGGTCGCCAGGAAGAAGCTGCCGTCGGTGGTGCGGCCGAAGTCCAGGATGCGCGGCAGGGCCGGATGGCGGATCTCCTGGAGCGCGGTCAGGCAGGCTCTGAAGGCTTCGCGGCTCGCCGCGGAGTCTTCGGCCTGGATCAGCTTGACCGCGACGTTCTGGCCGGTGAGCGTATCGGCCGCCCGGAGCACGATGGTCGATCCCTGGGAGCTGATCCGCTTGTCGAGGCGATATCGCTCGGTGATCCGGCGCGGCTCGTTCATGGCAGAAGCTTCGACTCCCGAGGGGATTTTAACGCTCTCACCGCCTGGTGGTACTGTTGGCCCGGAACGGACCGCCTGGCCATCTCTCCGAGAGGGGGTCTCATGAAACCGGATCGAGTGGTGCTCGTCGCGCTCGCGCTCTCTCTGCTCACCGCCTCCGTCCTGCCGGCTGCACCGAAGGGGAAGAAGCACGACCCCGAGGCCACCAAAGCCCTGCTCGCCGCCGCCGCGGACGCCGAAGCCGACGACATTCTCGCAGCCCTCGCCAAGGGCGCGGACCCCCTGGTCAAGGACGAGGACGGCAACACCGTCCTCATGCTGGCCATGATGGGCAACTTCTTCGGCGACGAAGAGGGAAAGGTGATCGATGCGCTCCTCAAGGCCAAGGTGCCGATCGACGCCAGGAACAAGGGCGGCCAGACGGCGCTCATGCTCGCCGCGCGGGAGGGGAGGGACGACAACGTCAAGGCGCTGCTCGCCCGCGGGGCCAAGGTCGATCTGCGCGACGCGGACGGCTGGACGCCGCTCATGTTCGCGGCCTACAACGGCCAGACCTTCGTCGTCGACACCTTGCTCAAGGCCAAAGCCGACCCCAAGGCGAAGGACTCCAAGGGCGTCTGGGATCCCCTGATGCTCTCCCTGTCCGAGGGGCGCGGCGGCGCTGCCGAGAAGCTGATCGGGGCGGGCGCCGCGATCCCCTCCACCCCGGTCAACGGTCTCGCGCCGCTGGTCCATGCGGTCTATGGCGGGGATCTCCAGAGCGTCCGGCTCGTTCTCGCCACGAAGCCGGACCTCGGGGCGCGCGACGACGATGGCTGGAGCTCCCTGGAGCTCGCGGCCAACAACGGCTATCCCCAGATCGCCATGGAGCTGCTGCGCGCCGGCATCGATCCCGATCTCAAGGACAAGGAAGGGAAGACGGCTCTCGACCGGGCGAAGCAGAGCCAGCACGCCGAGATCGTCGCGCTGCTCGGCGGTCCGTGGGACCGGCCGAAGGCCGGTGGAACCAAGGTCGCGATCCCCTGCCCGGCGCTCGGCGGCGACGTCCAGGCGTCGTTCGAGGTGCACGAGGACAAGCTGGTGGTGACGACGACCTACCCCAAGCCGCTCAACTACTACCTGGGGGGCGGCAACACCAACCGTGCGGACAGCGCCGTGAAGTACACCTATCAGGGCTCGGCGGCGCCGGCGTACCACTTCGACGTCGACAACAACCGCAGGACGGGGCGCAAAGCCGAGCCGTTGGACAAGGGGGTCGAGGGGAGCGAGTACTCGCTGGAGTACATGGAGTACGGCACGAGCGTGTCCTTGAGCTACCGCGGCGCCAACGACGAGGAGCTGACGAAGCCGGTGTACGCGAACGTCCTCAGCGCGGACCTCACGAAGCTGGGCGAGCCGATCCCGCCGGACGCCCTCGGCGACTACAGCCCTGAGGCGGCGAACGAGAGCGGGGTCCTGCAGACCACCATCCCCCTCTCCGTGCTCGGCCTCCAGAAAGGGAAGAAGGTGCGGGTGGTCGCCGAGGTGGGCGCGTGCGGACCGAAGGAGGCGACGGTCAAGCTGTAGGGGCGGGGTAGGATTCTTCCCATGGAGATGTTGGAGCGGCTCAAACGGCAGGCGCAGGCATGGCCGGAGCTCAAGCTGGCGGTGCTCTTCGGCTCAATGGCCCGCGGCGAAGCCCGCCCGAGAAGCGATGCCGACCTGGGTGTCCTCCTCGATCCGTACAGCCCGGAGCTTCGATTCCGGGTCGAAGCGGAGCTCGGCAGGGCCGCGGGTTGCCCGGTGGATGTCGTCCTTCTCGATGACGCGCCGCCGCTGCTCCGTTTCGAGATCGCCCGCGACGGGGTGCTCCTCTTCGAGCGTGAGGATGGCCTGTGGACCGGCTTCAAGGCCAAGGCCATGGTGGACTGGTGGGACTGGGCGCCGACGCACCGGATGATCGCCGCGGGGGTCATCCGGCGCCTGCGCGAGAGGGTGGCTGATGGTCAAGGTTGACGTCGTGTCCAGAAAGGTGGCGCGGGCCAGCGCCTGGCTCACGAGGAGTACCGCGGTGGCGTCGAGGCTCTCCGGCGCTTTTTGTCTCTGGTGAGCTCGGAAGCCGGCCTCAGCCCTTGACCGTCCAGCCTTTCGCAGTCAGCCGGGCCCGGATCGCCTCCCGCTGGTCCCCCTGGATCTCGACCTGGGTCTCGCCGGTGGTGCCGCCGGTTCCGCAGGTCTGTTTGAGCTCGCTCGCCAGCTGTTTCAGCAGCTCCCGGTTCCTGGGCAGGCCGTCGACGACGGTGACCGTCTTGCCGCCGCGGCCTGATTTCTCGATCCTCAGCTTGGCGACGATCCTGGCCGGCAAGGGCTCGTCGAGCTTGGCGCCACAGCGGCAGTCGCGAACCGGCCAGCCGCACCTGGGGCAGGTCTTGGCGGAATCGGTGGAGTAGACGAGGCGGCTGGGCTTCGCGGCCATGGCGAGGAGAGTCTACTGCGGGGTCTTGCAATCGGTTCGGGCCAGGCGTATTTTGGAAAAAGAGGGGGCTGCGCCCTCTCGCAGTTCCTGGCCCCGGCGGCCCAAGGAGGCGACCGTCACGTAGTCATCCTCACGCCTCGATCCCTCTCTCTCTTCCCCCCAGCCCGGGAGAGTGGATCCGCTGGCCGACGGTCGCCCTGAACCGAGCTCTCTTCCCCCACATCGAAGGAACCCTATGTTCCACTCCAGGACGGTAGTCCGTGCTCTTGTATCCTTTATCTGCGGGCTGTTGTTCGTCGTCTCCCCGGCGCGATCCGATGCTCCGGCGGCTCCGCCAGGGCCTCGGGTGTCGCTGAGCGTGCAGGAGGTGCCCGCCAAGGGGAGGCAGGAGGCGATCCTCACGGTGGACCGTTTCGGCCGCTATTCGGTCCGCGTCGAGAGCGCGCAGGGGACGTCGATCGAGCTGATCGACCGGATGGCCGGCTCTCTCGGCCGCTCGGGCGAGCCGGGACGCGAGAACGGACGGCTCGACCTGATCCTCGACCGCGGCACCTACAAGCTGGTCCTGGAGAGCCATGAGAAGGGGAAAGGGACGGCGAAGGTGCAGGCTGCCGCCTTCCACGACCGCGGCACGCCGGGAACGGCTTTGCCGCGGCTGCCCAGTGTTCCAGAGAATCGGCTGGTCCAGGAGACGCTGGAAGACCTGGAGCAGCTCTCGTACTGGCTGGAGGTCTCCGAGCGCCGCGAGGTGCGCGCCGAAGCGGCCGGCCGCCATCTGAGCGATCTGCGGCTCTGGCGCGGCGGGAGCTGGCTCGAAGGGGCAGAGCCGGAGTGCGCGACGGTCCAGCCGGTCACCGGCCAGCCGCTGCTGCGCTGCCGGCTCGCCGCGGTCCTCGATCCCGGCCTGTATCTGCTGGTCGCCTACGGCGGCCCGCCGCAGCCGTGGGCAGAAGGCTCGGACGAGCATCCCCTCTGGCTGCGCTGGGGCGCTCCCGATCTCGGCGAGGCGGGGCGCCGGCGGCTGGTCGTGAGCCCGTTCGGCGAGGACTGGTTCCACGTCTCCGACAGCGTCAACTTCGCCCGTCTGGAGCTCCCCGAGGCGCTCCCGGCCGGCGTGCAATTCCACTGGGTGCGCACCGGCCGGCAGCTGTCCGGCGGCCACACGGTGTCGGGCGCGATCACCAAGGAGTCGGTCCCCCCGGCTGCCGAGATCTCCGCCGATTCCAGGCCCGCGGATGACGAGGAGGACGTGGAGGCGACGCAGGAGGGGGAGGAGGAAGAGCAGTCCGTCGAGGACGAGAGCTCCGAGGAGGAGAGCACCGGGGACCAGGAGGCGACCTACGAGGAGAGCTCCGGCGAAGAGGAGGAGCCTGCCGGGGAGGAGACTGCCGAAGGCGAGGAGACCGAAGAGGACGAGGGCGACGAGGCGCCGGCCGCGGCACCGGCGGAGCTGCCGGTCTGGCAGCTCTGGCTCTCCGTCTCCGCCGCTCCGGGCCAGGCGTACGTCCTCCAGTATTTCGAGCGGAAGGACGTCTATTCGCTGCAGAACCTCTCCGGCCCCTACTGGGTGTCGAGCGTGCACGCCGGCGCCGCCGTCGACTCGATCGACGCCACCGGCTTGCTGACCGTCCAGGCTCCCTCCGAGAACGAGAGGCTCCTGGACTCGCGGGCGATCCCCCTGGACGCGCAGACCACCTGGGGGCGACGCTTCAACCTGCTGGAGACGGCGACCCTCTTCCTGGAGGTCCGGGCACAGGGGCGCTACCGGGTCGTCGCAACCGAGACTCCGGCCCGCGTCCGGGTCGAGCCGTTCCTGCTCACCCGGCCCGAGCATTACGAGCCGCCGGCGTTCCAGGGGAGCGATTCGGTCTGGAATCTCGATCCCGGCTTCTATGTCCTGACCCTGGAGCCGGAGCGCCAGGGAATCGTCGACGTACGCATCCGGCCCGCCATCCAGGACGGGAAGGCGCAAGAGCAGCCCGTGCGCGCGGCCGTCCACTTCGCCCCGGTCCAGCTCGACGTGGCGAATGCCTACCGGCTTTATATGAACGACCAGCCCGGCGTGACCTCGGGTCTGGTGGCCCGCCCCTGGCCGGTCGATCTGTCCCATGCCCTGCCCGTGGCTTTGCAGCCGGGGGAGGAGCTGAAGATCGCCTTCAAGGTGGCCGAGGCGGGCATCCTGCGCGCGGACGCCGAGGACGGCTCGCGCCTGCCGGTTTCGGTGGACGGCGTCCCCTCGATCGCGGAGGCCTCGGTCGAGCCGGGCGACCACGAGCTCACGCTGCGCAACGAGCTTGCGAAGACGGTTCTGTTGTCGGTCGCGGTCGAGCCGCTCGCCGTCCAGGGCACGATGCCGCTGCCTCCCCTGCCGGACGCGGCTCTGGCCGCCCTGCCGAAGTTCCCGGTGCTGCGGACCGGCGCACCGCAGTTCCTCGATCTCAAGCGCAACGCCGGCGCGACTTTCTTCCTGCAGGCGGACAAGCCGGCCCTCTACGAGATCCGCTCGACCGGGCTCCTCTCGACCTCCGGCACCCTGCGTACCCGCACCGTGCCCGAGCTGCGCGGGGAGGAGGAGAACGGAGTCGGGAGGAACTTCCTGCTCCAGCAGTACCTGCGCGAGGGGGACTACCAGACGACGGTGAGCGCGACCGGCAAGAGCCGCGGCCACCTCGGGGTGGAGATCGCCGCCACGCCGGTGGACGATGCCGGCGAGCTGCGGCCGGAGTTTCCCGCCCGCTGGACGCTGCCCGCCGGGCGCGCCGCGGTCTGGCGGTTCACGATCCCGCGGGAGGGGACCTACACGCTGCGCGCCGAAGGCCTCCAGGTGTTGTTCCATGGCCGGGTCGAGGATGCAGACGGCTGGCCGATCGAGCCGCCGAACCGGGAGCTCGACTTCTCCCGGACGTACGCGGCAGGGACCTACCGGCTCGTCCTCCTGCCCCAACCGGTCGACACGCGCGCGCTGATCCAGCTGGAGCGCGAGGCGGAGCCCCTCCACTTCACCGGCCACGGCCCGCACGACCTGCCGCTGGAGACGGCCGTCGAGCACCAGTGGGTGGAGCCTGAAGGGGAGGCGCCGCGCCAGCCCGACGTCTGGCGCTTCACGGTGCCGGCGCGGCTGACCGCCACGGTCTCGCTGACCGAGGAGATGGAGGGAGTTGTTTCGAAGATACCCTCACCCCCGGCCCCTCTCCCGCAAGCGGGAGAGGGGAGCAGGTTAGCCAAAGACAATTCGGAGCCCGCTGAACCCTCTAACCCACACCCCTCTCCCACTCGTGGGAGAGGGGCCGGGGGTGAGGGCTCCGAAATCGGCCGTGTGCCGCCGGGGCGTTCGTGGACCGGCGAGCTGGAGCCCGGCGCCTATCAGATCGCCGCCCAATGCTCGCGCCGCAACAACCTGGTCTCCTATACGGTCGACGTGAGCTCCAGGGAGCTGGTGGCCGGCCTCTCCCGGAGCGTCAAGGCTCCGGTGGCGATCCCGGTGTCGGTGGGTCCCGATGGGCTGATCGAGCTGGCTTCGGTCGCGCCGTCCGACGTGCGCGCCCGGTTGCTCGACGAGTCGGGACGTGAGGTGGCCGAGGGAGACGACCGGCCGGACGGCTGGGACTTCCTCCTCTTCCAGCGCCTGGCACCCGGCCATTACACGCTGGCGGTGGACCCGGTGGGCGTCGCCGAGACGGACCTCGAGGTGACGATGCGCGCCGCCGCCGAGGCCGAGGAGGCAACCCTTCCGCTGCCGTTCCACGGCGACGTGCGGCTCGGCGAGAGCGTGCTGCTCCGCCCGCTCGCCGTCGGGAACCGGTCGGACCTGCTGCTCGTGGCCGCCCGTTCCAAGGACAGCCTCGGCCTCTCCGTCGAGGTCCGCGACGGCAACGGCTGGCGGACGCTGGGCACGTCGATCGCCCGCGCGCCGCGCCTGGAGATCCCGCTGGAGAGGCAGGAGGGCCGGTCCTACCGTTTGCGCCTCTGGTCTCTCGACCGTCAGGGGACGCCGGTCCGCCTTCACGTGGCGGATCTCGCGGCGCCGCGGGTGAGTGAAGGAGATCTGCGCCGCGGCGCCGCGCTCCGCGAAGTCCCGGGCTTCGATCCGCCCGTGGGCGCCGGGGTTCTGTCCCTCGACCGCCCCGGCGTCTTCCGGGTGAGCGACGCCGCTCCCGGCCTGCGGGGAGGCGGCGCACCCGGCCGCCCCCTCGCGCCGCTCGCGCCGGGCGAGGCCCAGGAGGGAATCCTCTCGGCGCCGGGCGAGAGAGCCTGGGTGGTGCGCGAGGGGAAGACCCGGGTGGTCAAGGCCGAGCGGATCGAGGCCGCGCCGGGCCTGGAAGCCGGCGTGCGCTTCCCGCTGCCGCCCGAGGGTGCGGTGCTGGATCTGACGGATCGGTCGGATCGGTCCGATCGGTCGGATGAGAAGACAAACTCGGGCCCACTGGTCGCCCTGGCCACTGCCCCTTCGGGGCAGCCCGGCGTGCGGCTTGGGCGACGGGGTGAGCCCGGGGAGCCCAATGCCGCGACCATGGCCGTGGGCACGGGCTCGGCTCTCGCGGTGAGCCTGGAACTGCGCCGGCCGGTGGCGCGGGTCTGGTCGGCCGCCGGAGAGAGCGGCGCGCCGGTCGAGGAGGTGCGCCTGGCCTGGGTCCGGCTGCCGGAAGCGGCGAGGGAGACCGCTTCCTGGGGGGTTCGCGACGGCAACCTGGACGGGCTCACGGCGCGGCGCCTCGCCTTGCCGGAGGGAGCGCGCACGCTGCGGATCTCCCTGGGCGAGGGCACGGCGGCGGTCCTCTCGCGCGGCGATGAGGTCCTCGCCACCAGCTGGCATGGCGGCGCTCCGTTCCAGGAGCTCCTGGCGGACGACGGCGCCGCGACCCACCTGACGCTTCTCCATCTGCGCGCGGGCAGCGATCCGTTCTCGGTGGAGCTCCTGCCGGCCGGCGGTGAGGGAGATCTGGCGCTGCGCACAGGCCAGCCGGTGGAGCGCCTGCTCGACCGCGCCGGCGTGCTGCGGCTTGAAGCTCCGGTGAGTGCGGTGCAGCTCAAGGCTGGACGCACCCTCCACGTGCGCGGCGCCGGAGCCGAAGCCGAGGTCCTCGGCCGCGACGGCGGCGTGGACCGCGGCATGGACCTGCCGCTGCCGGCCGGCGGCACGGTGCTCGTCCGCCACGGCACCGGCCTGCTCCTCGCCTGGCTGGAGCAGGAGGGAGAGGAGCAGAACGCTCTCTGGCCGGTGCCTCCGGACGAGAAACCGGTCCGCGTCGAGCCGCCGGCCCGGGTGCCGCTCGCCGGTCCCTTCCTCCATCTCCTGATCCCGGCGGGCGCGCCGCGGGTGCTCCACGTGCGGACCGCGGTACCGGTGGCCACCCTGCTGCGGAGGGGAGAAAGTGGCGCGCCCGAGGTGGAGGTCCAATCCGACGGCGCCCGGCTCGACACCTTCGTGCCGGGCGGCGAGGTGCGGCTCGGCCTGCGCGCCCTGGCCGGAGCCCAGCTCTCCGGCTCGGCCGAGATCACCACGACGCCGGTGACCGCGATCGCTGAAGGCCTGGGTCCGGCCGTCCTCCTGCCGGCCGGCGCCACCCGCTGGTTCTCCTTCCACCTGAATCAGAAGGGACCGATCGGCGCCGGCGTGCGGAGCACCGACGACCGGGTCGAGCTGGACCTCTACGACCGCGGGGGCCGCCGGCTCGCCGGCCGCGAAGGCGGCGTGGTGCGGATGGTGGACTTGGAGCCGGGCGACTACCTGCTGGCCCTGCGCGCCCCGGCGGACGGTCCGCCGGTCACCGCGCGTCCGGCCCTCGCCGGCGTGGTGCCGCCCGACACCGGTCCTCCCGAGGACGTCGTCCGCCAGTACCTGCAGAAGGCCGGGGAGGAAGAAACCGCCCCGGGTGCAACCGAGAACGAGAACGAAAACCAGTCCGACGAGTCCGCGACCCCCGAGAGCGGGTCCGGGAGGGAATCATGAGCCGTCCGTCGCCGCTCCGGCGTCGCGTTGTCCCTGCGGTCCTTGCTGTCCTTGTGGTCCTTGTCTGCCTGCCGCTCCAGGGAGCGAAACCCGCCGGCAAGCCCGGCCAGCCCACGGTGGTCCCCGACCACTTCCTGCGCCGCTGGGACCCGGTGACCGTCTTCTTCCCGCAGCCGGCAGGTCCCGCCGGTGGTCCCGAGGACAAGCCGGAGAGGCTCGTCCGCCTGACCCCGGCTCATCCCGGCGCCTGGACATGGCTCGACGCCCGCACCCTGCAGTTCCGTCCGGCCGAGCCGTGGCCACCGCTCCAGCGCTTCACCGTGACGGCCGGCGGCGCCACCACGACCCTCGACACCCTGATGTCGCCGCCGTCGAGCACCCAGCCCGCCGAAGGAGAGGAAGTGGCGGCGCCGGTGCGCACGGTGACCCTGGAGTTCCCCGAGCCGCTCGATCCCCAGACGCTGGCGCGCATGCTGACCATCGAGGTCCGCCCTCTCCCCGGCCTGGCCCGCGGGGCCGGAGCGGCCGATACCCCGGTGCGCACCCTGACCGCGCGCGACTTCACCGTCAAGGCCCTGGAGAGGAAGACCCGGCGCGATCCGGCGTCGTACGTCGTGACCCTGGCCTCTCCGGTGCAGCTCGGCAGCCAGGCGACACTGCACTTCCGCCTGTCGCTCGCCGAGGCCGCGCCCGAGGCGTCGCTCGACCTCTCGTTCCACACCGCCGAGCCGTTCCGCGTCACGACCGTGGGCTGCGAAGGACCGCGCCTGCCGGTCACTCCGGACGGCACCCGCTACAGCCGTGAGCAGCCGCTGCGCTGCCCGCCCGAGGCCACGCATGTGGAGATCCACTTCTCGGCGCCCCCCGCCGACTTGGGGCCGATCGAGTCGCGCAACCTGGTCCGCTTCGAGCCGGCGGTCCCCGGCCTCACCTTCGAGGTGGCCGGCTCCGACCTGCGGATCTCCGGCCCCTTTGAGCGCGAGACCTTGTATAAGGTCACCCTGGCGTCCGGCGCGGCGGGCGCCATCGCCGACGCCCACGGCCGCCGGCTCGACCTGCGCGGCCCGAGCGAGGTCCATCTCGTCTTTCCGCGGCGCGACAGCTACCTGCGCTGGGGCGCCAGCCAGGGGATCGTCGAGCGCTTCGGGCCGCGCATGGCCCCCGTCGAGGGACGCGGCGACGAGCGGGTCGACCTCCGCATCTACCGCATCGATCCGCTCAACCGGTCGTTCTGGCCGTTTCCCGACAGCCCGGTCTCGGTCGACGAGTCGCAGCGCCCGCCCGGTCCGGGCGAGGAGCCGAAGCCGTGGACCAATCCGGAGCGCCCCATCGGCCAGAGCGAGCTGGTCCGCGAGCTGAGCGCGCTGGGCTCGCCCCCGGTCTCGACGATCGTCACCCTGCCGCTCCGCCGCGAAGGGAGCTCCGCCCGCTTCGGCCTCGATCTCGGTCCCTATCTCGACCGCCTCACCGGTCCGAACGCGCCCGGCACCTATCTGGTCGGCCTGCGCCGGCTCGACCGCTCCAGCTCCCGCGCCTGGATGCGCGTCCAGGCGACCGACCTCTCGCTCACCGCGGCCGAGGAGCCCCGGCGGATCGTCTTCGGCGTCACGTCCCTTTCGACCGGCAAGCCGGTGGCCGGCGCCGCCGTGCGCGTCGAAGGGAGCCAGACCATCTCCGGCAGTGGCGAGGGGCCGCGCTGGACGACCCTCTTCGAGGGGACGACCGACGCCGCCGGCCGCGTCGTCTGGAATCCGCCGGGCAACCAGCCGGACCGGAGCATCACGGTCCGGCGGATCGTGGCGAAGAGCGGTGACAATTCTCTTCAAGATACCCTGGTGCTCGATCCCGCCCAGGCGCCCGACGGCTTCGCGGACGGCCAGTGGTCGCCGTCCCAGGAGACCTGGCTCGGCTGGGCCTTCGAGGAGCTCGAGGGGCGCGGACCGCAGGCGGAGACCCTCTGCCACATCTTCACCGAGCGGCCGGTCTACCGCCCCGAGGAGACGGTCCACATCAAGGGCTATCTGCGCACCCGCGAGAAGGGCCGGCTCACCCCGGAGCGCCCGGACGGCCGGGTGGTCGTCCTGGGGCCGGGCGACCTGATCTGGCGCTATCCGGTCGAGGTCACGGCCGCCGGCTCGTTCTACCAGGCCTTTTCCGAGCAGAAGCTCCCCACCGGCGTCTACACCGCGTATTTCGAGGATGCGAAGGAGAACCACTGGGGCACCGTCTCCTGGCGGATGGAGGCCTACCGCCTGCCGCGCTTCCAGGTCCTCCTCCATTCCGAGGACAGCGTTCCTCTGGACAAGGAGCTCACGGTCGGCCTGACCGCCACCTACTATGCGGGAGGACGGGTCGGCGGCCGGCCGGTGGCCTGGCGCGTCACCCAGTTCCCCTACGCCTGGACGCCGAAGAGGCGCTCCGGCTTCCTCTATTCGTCCGACGGCCGCTTCTCGCGCACCGACAGCTTCCAGTCGTCGCCGCGCCTGGAGAAGCAGGACACGACCGACGCCGAAGGGGGCGCCCGCCTGGTCTTGAATCCGGCCATCGAGCCCACCGCGCAGCCGCGCACCTATGTGGTCGAGGCGACCGTCACCGGCGCCGACGACCAGACGGTGACCGCGGTCCGCCAAGTGCGCGCCCTGCCGCCGTTCGTGCTCGGCCTCAAAGTCCAAAGGTATCTGGAGAAGGCCGCGAGCCTCCGCCCCGAGATCCTGGCCGTGGGGCCGGACGACAAGCCGATCCCCGGCCTCGAGGTGAAGGTCCGCCTTCTCCAGCGGCAGTGGCACTCGCACCTGCGCGCCAGCGACTTCTCCGACGGCGTGGCCCGCTACATCACCGACGTGGTCGACGAGAAGGTGACCGAGACGAAGGTGAAGAGCGGCGACGCTCCGGTGGCCGTGCCCCTCACGCTGCCGCGCTCCGGCGTCTACGTGGTCGAGCTGGAGGCGAGCGACCGCCTCGGCCGCACCCAGGTGGTCTCGGTCGACCTCTACGCCGGCGGCGACCAGCCGGTGACCTGGGCCAAGCCGCCGGCCGGGGTGTTCACCGTGGCGAGCGACAAGGCGGAGTACCGGCCGGGCGAGACCGCGAAGCTCGTGCTCCAGAGCCCGTTCCAGAAGGGCTCGGCCCTCGCCGTGATCGAGGCGCCGGAGGGGAACCGCTACGAGTGGGTTGCGGTCGACGGCGGCGCGGCCACCTTCGAGCTGCCGATTCAGGGGACCTGGACGCCCCGCCTGCCGGTCCACTTCATCCTGATGCGCGGCCGCCTGCCCGGCACCGCGCCGCAGCCGGGGAACGCGACCGACCTCGGCAAGCCCGCGACGCTCGCGGCCACCACCTGGCTCAAGGTCGAGCCGGTGGACAACCGGGTCGACGTCAAGCTGACCCATCCCGAGAAGGCGCGGCCCGGCGACAAGGTCCAGATCCAGATCGACCTCCGCGATCCGCAGGGGAAGCCGCGGCCGGGCGAGGTCACGCTCTGGCTCGTCGACCAGGCGGTCCTCGCGCTCGGCAAGGAGCAGCGGCTCGATCCGCTGCCCGACTTCATCACCCGCGTGGACTCGCATCTCATCGTGCGCGACACGCGGAATCTCGTCTTCGGCTTCCTCCCCTTCGCCGAGAACCCCGGCGGCGACGGCGGTGCGGGCGCGCCCGGGAACCTGCTCGACCGCGCGACCGTCCGCCGCAACTTCAAGCCGGTGCCCTACTACAACCCGGCCATCCAGGTCGGCCCCGACGGCACGGCGCGGGTGACGGTCGCGCTGCCGGACGACTTGACGGTTTTCATGATCCGCGCGAAGGCGGCGAGCGGGCCGGACCGCTTCGGCTTCGGCACGAGCCAGATCGCCGTCCGCCTGCCGGTGATCATCCAGCCGTCCTTGCCGCGCTTCGTGCGGCCGGGCGACCGATTCCTGGCCGCCGGGATCGGCCGCATCGTCGAGGGCGAGGGAGGCCCCGGAGCCGCCGAGGTGCGGGCCGAAGGGGTCAAGATCGAGGGATCGGCGAAGCAGTCGTTCACCTGGAACGCCGCCGAGCCGGAGCGCATCGAGGTGCCGGTGACCGTGCCGACGCCCCCTTATCAAGAGGATGGCACGCTCGCCTGGGACAAGGTGACCTTCCGCTTCGGCGTCGAGCGATCGTCCGACAAGGCCGCCGACGCCTTCGAGGCGTCCCTGCCGGTGCGCGACGACCGCCGGCCGGTGAGCATCCGGCTGATGAAGGACCTGGCCGCCGGCGCATCCCTGCAGCTCCCTGCCCTCCCCGAGCCGGCGCGTCCCGGATCGGTCCGGCGCTCGATCCTGGTCTCCGACCAGCCGGCCCTGGTGCGCATGGCGGCCGGCCTGGACTTCCTGAATGCGTACCCGTACGGCTGCACCGAGCAGCGGCTGAGCCAGGCGCGCGCCGAGCTCGCCCTGCGGAAGCTCCGCGACCTCCTCCGGCAGGAGGGGAACGACGAGCGGATCCGCCGCGCCGTGGACGACACGCTCCAGTGGATCCCCCAGACCGTGGACGACAACGGTTTGGTCGCCTACTGGCCGGGGTCGCGCGGCTACGTCTCGCTGACCGCCTGGGTGGTGGAGTTCCTGGTCGAGGCCAAGGCCGGGGGCTTCCGGGTTGACGACGCGCTGCTCGACCGCCTCACCCGGGCGCTCCAGCAATCCCTGCGTTCCGACTACGGCCGCTTCATCGACGGCGAGGCGTTCACCGAGCGCGCCTGGGCGCTCCAGGCCCTGACCGCCGCGGGCAAGGGCGATCCGGCCTACGCCGCCGAGCTGTCGCGCCGTGCCCAGTTCCTCGACGTCGAGGCCGCGGCGCAGGTCCTCCAGTCCTTCGAGAAGGCCGGGGACACCGCGTCGCCGTCGACCGACGTGCTGGCGCAGAAGCTCTGGGAAGGCCTCGTCTTCCGCCTCTTCCAGGGGAAGGAGATCTATGGAGGCCTCCAGAACCGCGCCACGGCGCGCAACGCCCTGATCCTGCCGAGCGAGACGCGCACCCTGGCCGAGGTGACCCGCGCCCTGGCGCGCAAGGAGCCCACGAACCCGCGCTTCCCCCGCCTCGTCGACGCCCTGGTCACCCTCGGCCGGGACGACGGCTGGGGCACGACCAACGCCAACGCCGAGGCCCTCCTCGCCCTCTCCGAGCTGCTGAAGCCGCCCTACGCCGGAAGCTCCCAACACGCTGTGGAGGTCCGCCTCGGCAATAGCGCTCCGCGAGCTCTAGCCCTCGGACCCCAGGCGCCCATCGACGCCGTCCTCTCGACCGAAGGAGGCGCTGGAAGCGTGGTTCACCAGACCGGGGACAAGGGACCCGTGCTGGTCAGGGTCGAGACCACCTATCTGCCCGCCGGGGATGGAGCGCAGGAAGCGGCGCGGGCGAACGGCTTCGTGGTCAGCCGCGAGATCCTGCGCGTCCGCGGCGAGGACGTGCCGCCGGAGCGCACGCCGATTGCGGACCCGGGAAAGAAGTACGCCTTCGAAGTCGGCGACGTGATCGAGGACCACGTCCGCCTGGTCAATCCGAAGGACCGCAACTTCGTGGCCGTCGTCGTCCCGCTCGCGGCGGGCATGGAGCCGCTCAACCCGAGCCTCGCCACCGCGCCGCCCGAAGCGAAGACCGAGGGGAAGATCACCCTGGCCCCCTCCTACGTGGCCTTCCTGGACGACCAGGTGGCCTTCTACTACGACACGCTCCCCAAGGGGACCTACGACTTCTACTTCCGCACCCGAGCCCAGATCGAAGGGAGCTACGTCCAGCCCGCGGCGAGGGCCGAAATGATGTACGACGGGACGGTCGAGGGGACGTCGCCGGGGGCGCGGATCGAGGTGGGGAAGGAAAAGTGACCCCCTCCCGCCCGGGACCTCACCCCCCTGGCCCCCCTCTCCCATCGCACACCCAGCCCCCGGGAGAGGGGGGAACGTGCTCCCAAAAGCCGGGAGTTAGGGCTTTTGGGCGGTGGCGCCCCCTCTCCCGGGGGCTGGGTGTGCGATGGGAGAGGGGGTCGGGGGGTGAGGTCGGGCGGGGGAAGCTCCCTCTCCGCTACCGCCTCCTCATCGCCACCGTCGCCACCATCTACCTCTGCGCCCTCTCCATCCTTCTCCCCGCCCTCTGGCACGCCCGCCTGGAGGCCCCCCCTCCCACCTTCCTGCTCCTCGACCGCGAGGGGCGGTTCCTCGGGGAGGTCGGAGAGGAGAAGGAGGGCGGCCTCGGCTACTGGCAGGTCGAGGAGCTGCCGCCGCGCGTGATGGCGGCGACTCTCGCTCTGGAGGACCGGCGGTTCTGGTCGCACCCGGGCGTCGATCCGCAGGCGGTGGCGCGGGCCGTCGAGCAGAACTTCCGCTCGGGCCGGCGGGTCTCGGGGGCGTCGACTCTCGCCATGCAGATCGCCCGCATGCAGAACCCGGGGGCTCGGGGTTACCGGCGCAAGGCCGTCGAGGCGGTGACCGCGGTGCTCCTGACCGCCCGCTATGGGCGGGAGGAGGTGCTGCGCCACTACCTGCGGATCGTCCCCTACGGCAACCGCATCCACGGCATCTCCTATGCGGCCCGGCGCTACTTCGACAAGCCGGTCGCGGACCTGAGCTGGGCCGAGATCGCCTTCCTCGCCGCCTTGCCGCAGGCGCCGGGGACGATGAATCCGTTCATGCCGGCGGGAAGGCACCGAGCCTCCGAGCGCGGCAAGCGGGTGCTCGACTGGCTCGCCGGGCGCGGCGTGCTGTCCCCGGCCGAGCACGAGCTGGCCCGGCGCCAGATCGTAGAGCTTCACCTTCCAGATAAAGGACGCCGGCCCGAGCAGGCCCTGCACGCCGTCCTCCGCCTCGAATCGCTGTTGTCGGGTCCGGACCGGGAGAAGCTGCCGCCCCTCGTCCACACCACCCTGGACCTGGACCTTCAGCGCGAGGCCTCCTGGCTCACCTGGACGTCGCTCCGCGACTGGGAGAGCCGCGGTGCCGGCAACGCCTCGATGATCGTCCTCGATCTCAAAAGCCGCGAGGTCCGCGCCTGGGTGGGATCGGGAGACTACTTCGCCGATCACCAGGCGGGCGCCATCGACTACACGCGCGTGCGCCGCTCGGCCGGCAGCGCCTTGAAGCCCTTCCTCTGGGCCCAGGCACTGGAGCGCGGCGTGATCGGTCCGGCCACCGTGCTGGACGACCTGCAGCGCGGCCCGGGCGGGGTGACCAACGCCGACGACGTCTTCCTCGGACCCCTCCTGCCGCGGGTCGCCCTGGCCAACTCGCGCAACGTGCCGGCGGTCGAGCTGCTCGGCCGGGTCGGGCTCGACGAGGGGTACGGCCTCTTCCGCGACCTCGGCCTGACCGACGGAGCGCAGCCGGCCCGCTATTACGGCCTGGGGCTCGCGATCGGCGGCCTGCCGGTGACCCTGGAAGAGCTGACCGCGGCCTATCTGACGCTCGCGGGGGACGGCCGGCTCACCGGCACCCGTTGGCACAGCGGCCAGCAGCTGCCCCCGCCGCGGCGGATCTTCTCGGAGGAGACCGCGCGGCTCATCACTCTTTTCCTCTCCGACCCGCAGGCGCGCCTGCCCACCTTCCCGCGCATGGGCACGGCCGAGTACCGCTTCCCGGTGGCCTTGAAGACCGGCACCTCGACCAACTTCCACGACGCCTGGGCCGTGGCCTGGTCGAGCCGCTACCTGGTGGGCGTCTGGGTCGGCCATCCGGACTTCCGTCCGATGAATCACCTGAGCGGCTATCTCTCGGCGGCGGAGCTGGTGCAGAAGATGCTGCTCGTCCTGCACCGCGACCAGGCGGACGGCCTGGACGACCTCTCGTTCCCGCCGCCGCGCGGCTGGCAGCCGGTCCGGGTCTGCGCCCTGACCGGCCACCGGGCCACCGACGCCTGCGACGAGGTCTTCCTCGAATGGTTCCGTCCCGGAGAAGAGCCGGTCGACGACTGCACCGTCCACCAGCGCCGCGCCATCGACCGCCGCACCGGTCTCCTGGCCACCGCGGACACGCCGCGCTCCGAGGTCGAGGTCCGCACCTTCACCGAGCTCCCGCCGCGCTACGCCGCCTGGCAAGCCTCGGTCGCCCTGCCGCGTCCCCCCGAAGAGGTGAGCGCCTTCCGTCCGGGCATGATGAGCCCAAGCTCCACTGTGGCCCGGGCCGTGCTCGACTCCTCGCGACCGGTCCGTCTGCGCATCACCTCCCCGGAAAACAACGTCCGCCTCCTGCGCGACCCCGAGACCCCGCCCGACCTCTCGACCCTGGGTTTGACCGTCGTCGTCGATCCCCCCGTCCGCCAAATCGTCTGGTACGTCGACGGCCGCCCCTACGAGACCGTCAACTACCCCTACACCACCCGCTGGAGGCTCGCGCCGGGCGAGCACACGTTCCAGGTGCGGCTGCCGTTCTCGGAAGGGGCGTCGGGGGCGGTGCGGGTGATCGTGCAATAACGAGGGGAACCGTTCCCCCCGATCCTTGGGCGGCTCCCCTGTTGTTGGCGTCGTCGCCACGGCTCGGGTGGCGGCGGGACCCTTCCGCGGCGGTGAGAGGATTGTAGGGCAATCAGCGCTCGGCGATCGCCGGCTCGAAGCGGTGAGTGCCTTCCGTTTGGATATGATGGAAACTGGGCACCGGTGTGGCGCGGGCCTGCGCTGTCGTCGTCTTGCTCCGTGGGAAGTCGGGATAGAGACCGCCGCTCCTCCTAGGAGAGCAGGGCGGGCATGGAGGCTCACAAGCATGGCTATAGATATTTATGTTGGAAGTCTTGGGTGCTACTACACGGGCGATTGGATGACCTTCGCTAGTCAGTGGGCTGCGGGGCTCCTGCAAGACGACGTGCGGCTCCGCCGCCTTGGCGTGGTCGAGGCGGCCGGGAGTGAGGGGGAGGGGGGCACACAGAAAATCGTTGAAATCAAGTCAAACAGGAGATTCATTCGGCCAGCTTCCGACGCGGGACAGAAGGTCGAGGAATGGAAAGCAGGGCTCAATGCAAACTTCGGAGATCGCTTGGGCAAACCAATAGAGTGGTCTGAGGAATATCCAAAGTATTTCACAGACAAGGTGGGTTGGAATTCCTACAATGCGCTTCTCCTTTGGGCCGCCTACGATGAACACCCGGAGCTGATGCGGCCGCTCCACGTTCCCGGCTCTCTAGCCGATGATCCGGCATACGAGCGTAGTACCGATCCCTCTTTCGACAGCCGTTACGTGCATTTACTGGATGGCGTGATCTGGTTGCCTGGCCTCGAGCATTTCAACTTCGGGCTCGAGGACCCTGCCGGCACGAAGGTCAGAGTCGGTTTCACGACGTCCCTCTTGATCGAGCTGGAACGCCTCAACTCGAGAACTTGGAGGGCTGATGACGAGGAAATTTCGGCTTGGGAAGAGGAAGAGCCAGAGGCCCAGGCACCTCTCGAAGAGTGCGCCAAATTTGGCTTTGGGATTTTGCATTCACTGACAACCACTGCCGTGCGGCATGGATTGCCGATGCTCCTGGACTTCTAGCCAGCTCCGGAAACGGCCGACCGAGATCCCCCGCGCTACGCCGCCTGGCAAGACGGAGGATTATTCCCCTGTCACTTTGAGGCCTCAATGATTTGGGTGTGGCTCTTTTGGAACGGCGAGTTCGTCAGTTGAGCCAGCCTGGTTGGCGAGCCATTGGCCCAACAGAGAGCGCCTGGCTCTGTCTGGGGGGAAGGAGGAGATCTCTAATGCTGATTTATAGCCAACGG